>Ga0207721_100020_pt1 | contig 276044 bp, 274 predicted proteins | sample TtaePargueraPR_3_FD_187756 | JGI IMG/M metagenome (GOLD analysis project Ga0207721, IMG submission 187756) | Aerobic enrichment media microbial communities from Bioluminiscent Bay, La Parguera, Puerto Rico - Tt and P2 (1) (SPAdes) | ecosystem: Environmental > Aquatic > Marine > Unclassified ... | reverse complement strand
CGCGCTATAATCCACTTGAGGCATATTTCTCTCCTTGCGACTCGTTATGTGGTGTAACTTTAGTCTACAAGGTTTTGAAGATTTATGCCTCTTCTTTTTTTCTTACCCCAATGTATAGTATAGAACCGTACTTTTGAAGCAGCGAACCCCTTATGTCATTCTGAATCTGCACTAGCAGATGAAGAATCTAGAATGTGGGTAAGAGCGAATAAATAAATAATTTTATACTAATGCACCAATCAATAGATTGATTCCATATATAGATGTTTCACTTCGGTTCAGCATGACAGGTAATTTTCCACAAGTCATTCTTATTCTGCGCCAGCAGATGATGAGACTAATGTTCCAGAGCGACGGATGATCATTTGCCTAGTATGACAATACTCTGTCACATATGACATTCTGAACCTGCGAAAGCAGGTGAAGAATCTCATAAAGCAACTCCGCATATTGTCCATATAGACACTTTAAATGGCTATTTCATTTTTTAAATATAACATACATGTTCACATTCATCTCCTCATATACATGAACCATGGAACGAAAGATAGCTTGGAGCGGTGCATTAAGGAAGTATTTGCCGCAGACCATTTTTGCAGCACTTGCGGCCATCGACGAAAAAATCGCACCGGCAATAGAAGAAATACGCTTGAGAACCATGCGGCCCCTTATGATCTACACATGCAATAAGGGATACTGCGTGAACGCTGACGGCGGCCTTTCGGATTCGGACGGCCTTTTTGTGTCTGAGGACGATGTGGAACAAACGTTCAATGCACTGACGGGGCAGTCGCCGTACGCCTATGAAGACGAAATTCGACAGGGATTTCTGACACTATCCAATGGCATCAGGGCGGGTCTGGCGGGCAGTGCGCTTATGGCAGGCGGCCATCTGCGCACGTATAAAACCGTCAGCGGAATCAATTTTCGCATTCCGCGTGAGGCCAAGGGGATTGCGCATGATCTGCTTCCCTATATCTCAAAGGACGGCTGTCTCCAAAGCACTCTTGTTATATCACCGCCAAGGCTTGGAAAAACAACGCTGGTTCGCGACATCGCACGGTGTGGGGGAAACGGCAAGGGACTCAAACCGTCCCGTGTAACAGTGGTGGATGAACGTCAGGAGATAGCCGCCAGTGTATACGGCAAACCGTTATTTGATGTGGGGCGCGAGACAGATGTGGTGTCCGGCGTACTCAAATCGATGGGTGTTTTTATGGCTCTGCGGTCTCTTTCTCCCGATGTGATTGTGACAGATGAAATCGGAAGAAGTGATGATCTTGAAGCGCTAAAAGAAGTGGCGAACAGCGGCGTGGTCATGATCGCCACAGCGCACGCGCCGGATTTTGAAAGTCTGCAGAATAAGCTGTTTTTTAAGAAAATATGTGAGGAGAGGATGTTTGACGCATATGTGGTGCTGTCAGCCTTGCTGGGTCGCATCACGGTGTCCCAAATCCATGACCGATTGGGACAAGAACGTCTGAAAAATCCTTTTAGGCTTAGAGCCTCGGAGGTGTTATGAATCTTATTCTATGTATTGTGATTGTCATCATAAGCTCGGCCATGGGCCGATTGCTTTCGGGAAGAACGTCGGATCGGCTAGTTTTTATTCGTGATTATCAGCTCGCGTTCACGCATCTGTCGGATAAAATGGTGAGCCTCAATCTTGAGTTGTATAAAGCACTGCTGTCTTGCCGCAGCGGCCGGATCAGCCCTGTGTTTGATGGTTGTGCCGCTGCACTTAAGAAAACGCCGCAGGCATTCTTTACGGATATATGGGAAAAGAGCTTTGGGCGCTTAAAAGATGATTTCAGCTATTTGACAAGAGAAGATATTCAAATTGTTCTTGAGGGCGGCGGCGCGATAGAGGCGCTGTGTAAAAACCCAAGCGAGAAACAAGCGGGACTCTATCTCAAAAGGCTATCTGAGTATATGACCGCATTGGAGACCGAAAAAATCAAGAAGTGCAAGCTTTACAATACGGCTGGTGTGCTGGCAGGGTTGATGATTGCGCTGCTGGTGATATAGAAGGAGGAAACGAACTTGGATATCGATCTCATATTCAGAATTGCTGCAATCGGCATATTGATCGCTGTGTTGAATCAGCTGCTTAAAAAAGCGGATCGTGAGGAAATCGCCACAATGGTGACCATTGCGGGACTCATCATTGTGCTGCTGATGGTCGTCGATCTCGTGAGCACCTTGTTTGAAAGCGTCAAACGCATATTTAATTTGTATTAGCCATGGAAATTGTACGTATTGCACTAATTGGGATCGTGGCTGGCGTACTTGTGGTGACTATCAAGCAAAAACAGCCGGAGATTGCATTACAGGTGAGCATTATTGCTGGGCTTATCATATTTATCTATGTGCTTGATTATATCGTCATTGCTATTGACTATGTCAAAGATCTTGTCAACAAATTCAACATACCGTACGAGAGTATCACGGTGGTTCTGAAAATCATCGGCATCGCATATATATGTGAGTTTGCTGTACAGGTATTAAAGGATACAGGAGAAAACTCCCTTGCCAATAAAGTTGAGATCGCAGGACGTGTATTTATCGTGGTGCTATCTTTGCCGATTTTGAGTTCTTTTATGAACATGGTGCTGGGGATGCTGGAATAACACATGAAGAAAGTATGGATAATGATGGCCGTCTTTATATGCGTTCTGCTTATGCCTCAAACGGCGCTGGCAGACGACGATGTGGAAAAGGCTATCGAAGAAGAAATTGCGGATAACATTGAACGTGCGCTTAATACGGCCGACCTGCATGAGATCGAGTCCTATTACAATGAATACGCGCAGGAGCTAAGGCCTATCACGGGAAGTACGGATTTAAGAAGTTTTCTTACAATGCTGGTGGAAGGCGGAGCCGGGCTTGATTTCACCAGCGTTTTTACCATGGTGATTGATTCGCTTTTTGCTGGTGTAAAAAGAAGTCTGCCTGTTATTGTGCAGATTATTGTGGTGGCTCTCGTTTTTTCTGTGATTACACATTTTAAACCGTCGTTTGGCTCTTCCGGCGTATCCAAAGCCGCGCAAACGGCGCAGTATGTGATTATCGGCACAATGACGATTGGCGTCCTCGTATCCGCTTTTTCCATCGGGACTCAGACGGTTGCCGATATGACGGCCTTCACTTCTGAGTTTTTCCCGCTTCTCATCGCGCTTCTGACCGCGTTAGGGGGAATCACGTCGTCAGCCATACTCAGCCCGGCCACTGTTTTTCTGACCACGGGCGTATCGATATTCTTTAAAAGCTTCATATTGCCGCTCATTGTTGTGCTGACCGTGTTTACGATCATCAACCACTTCTCAACGTCTGTCAAGCTAAACGGATTCTGTGCGCTCATTAAAAGTGTCATCAAATGGGGGATCGGTATCGGTTTTACGATTTTCCTGGGTATTATCGCGATTCAGGGGCTGCTCGGGTCCACGTTTGACGGCCTGTCAATCAAAACAGCAAAATATACGATTGACAAGTTCGTTCCAATCATCGGCGGCATGTTTTCGGATTCGGTGGATGTGTTGATATCATGTTCGCTGCTCATTAAGAATGCCGTGGGTATAGCCGGCATAATCATCATTGTGGGTGTGGTCATCACGCCCATATTTGCGATACTTGCCCACTATTTTCTATTTAAACTGGCAGGAGCGGTGCTCGAACCCGTCGCGGGCAGCAATATGGGCAAGTTTGCGCAGGATGCGGCAGATGTTTTGCTGCTGCTTTTTGCTGCCGTTATGGCCGCGACGACCATGTTTTTTATCACCACTGCGGTGATTATCGGTGCGGGCAACGCAAATGTGATGCTGAGGTGAAAAATGGAGAGTTTTTTAACATCATGGGCCGTATCGGTCACCATCGCTATATTGTTCAGTGCCGTTGTTAATATGCTGCTTCCTGAAAGCGGTATTAAAAAGTACGTATCCGTTGTCATGGGTATTGTGGTAACCATTATCATACTCGCGCCGGTGGTGACGCTTTTCAGCGGCAAAGATGTGCAAAGCGAGTTAAACGATGCGTTTAGCGAAGCGAACAGCGCAAAGGTCTTTGAATATGACGGTGCGCAGTATAAAGATTATATTTACGATCTCTACGAGGTATATATGGGCGATGATGAAAATAAAAATGAGTAATGAAAGGAAGTTAGGATAAATGACACAAGTCAGTGAAGAAACACAGTCTAAAAAGCAGGGGATAATAGCCCGTTTTGTCAAGCTGGATTTCAAAAAGAAATTGCAGTATCTTGCTATATTGCTCATTGTTATTGTTATTCTGGCTATTTATTTTACTTCTGCAGGCAGCCCGGCTGCCGCTCCGGAGCCGGTGAGTCAGGCCGCGCCTGTTGCAAATACAGGATCCAGCAGTATCGAAGAGAAGCTGCAGGAAACGCTGTCCAGAATTGAAGGAGCAGGCCTTGTGCAGGTGATGATTACGTATGAATCCAGTGCAGAAATTGTACCTGCTATCAGTGTGGACACTCAAACGTCCACCACAACGGACGAAAGAGAAGACGGTTCCAGCACGACGAAATCGGAAAACACGCAGAGTGAAGTCGTGACGGTGAACGGCAGCGACGGGAACAATGCGCTGGTACTCAAAGAAAACAGTCCGCCTGTCAAAGGTGTGATTGTGGTGGCGGAAGGAGCGGATGATATCGGTGTAAAGTTAAATCTATTAAGCGCGGTGGAAACAATTTTAAACGTCAGCCCCGATCAGGTTGATGTATATAAAATGGAAAATGAATAGGAAGTGAATATGTATAATGAGTAAGGGAAGTGGTATAATGAATAAAAAGACGGGCAGATACTTATTACTTGCGGGTCTTATCGTATTGCTGGGTGGCGTTGGCTATTTGAACTATGCGCTTGGCAACGGTGCCGATACCAATACTGTTGCTGACGCAGCGGCTATGGAATCTCCCGGCGCCGATGTAGAAGGTGCGCTGAGTGCGGATGACCTTGCCGTGATGTCAACGGAGAATTATTTCGAGGATTATAAGGCCAACAGGGAAAGTGTGCGAAATACTGAAGTCGCCTATCTCGACAGCATCATATCCAACGAGAACAGCGACAATGAAACGGTCCAGGATGCACAGGATCAGAAGATCGAGATCGTTCAGCGGATGGAATCTGAGCTCAAGATCGAAGGGTTGGTTATGGCTTCAGGTTTCGATGACGCAATTGTCACAGTTCAGCAGGGCTCTGTGAATGTCGTCATCAAAGCGGATCAGATTTCTAAGGAAGATGCGGCCAAAGTTCTCGAGATTGTGCGCCAGGAGACAGGAGAACCAGCGCAAAATATTAAGGTAATCTTGCAGGAATAACAAATTTGTAGAAAAGTGTTGAAGTCTTTTTTAATCAGATTGAATTGCGCTGCCCTATCTGTTATAATTTAACCATTATTTGAAGAGGTGAGTTTTTTGAGCACAAACGATATGAACACGCGCGAAGAACAGAATGGCAGCATTTCATTTGCAAACGACGTGGTAGCAACAATAGCGGGACTCGCGACGATCGAAATTGAAGGCGTCGCCGGCATGAGCGGCGGTTTTTCGGGCGGCCTTGCTGAGCTTCTTGGTCTCAAAAACCTGACGAAAGGCGTCAAGGTGGAAGTCGGTCGGGAGGAGTGTGCGATTGATCTGTTTGTGGTCGTCAATTATGGCGTTGGGATTCCAACGATGTGCGAAAAAATACAGGCCAATGTTAAAAAAGCTGTTGAAACGATGACCGGTTTGCGCGCTGTTGAGATCAACGTTCATATACAAGGCGTGCGTATTGTCAAGGAAACGCCGGACGACACAAAACGCGTGCATTAAATTTGGGGGATACAAAAGCTAATGCGAATTATTATGAGAGCATTGTTAACACTCTACATATTGCTGGTTCTTTTTGTTGTGGGTGTGACACTGGGCTGTGCATGGGGACTCATTGATGCTGCATATCCGCAGTATTGGCTGTCCTTGCTGTATAGTGATTTAACGGTTATCTGGATCGTGTCGATCATTTGCATCGCTTTGGCTGTTTTAAGCCTTGCGCTGATGTTTTCCGGCATTCGCAAACGCAAGCCAAAATCAGCCAGAGTATCGACATCAGAGGGCGGTGCCATATTTGTCACGCTGAATGCGCTTGAGGAAATGGCTACGCGGCATATTTCAGAGAACAGCGCGGTAAGAAGCGTCAATGTGCGCGTATCGGTTAAAGAGAGAAAAGTTAACATTTCCGCAAAGATGATGGTTGTGGAAGGCACCTGCATTCCCGATGTGCTTAATGGCCTTCAGACAAGCTTAAAAGCGCATATAGAGACGCTTTCCGGCATCGAGGTCGGTAAAATCACACTGCTTGTCGATAAGACGGCGCAGGTTGTAAAGGCGCGTGTGGAATAGTGCAGGGTTCAAACGGTTTCTTTGAGTTCATAAAGACGCATCGGGGCCAGATTATCGGCATCAGTCTGGGGTTGCTTGTGGGTGTGCTAATATTAACGATCGGCTTTTTCAGAACGTTATTTTTGGCGATATGCGTCGGCATCGGCGCATTTTTCGGTACGAAAAATAAATTCCGATCAAAACTTTTTGAAGTTTTGGACAAGATATTACCAGACATTTTTAGATAGACGGAGGAATGGTTTGAGCAGAAGATCGGCGAGAGACACCGCGTTTCGGTTGTTTTATGAGTATTCAATAAACGGAGAATTCAATCCCGCCACGATGGACGTGATGCGGGATTGTTTCGATAAAGGTATGAATGACAATGCATGGGCTTATGTCAAACGGCTTATCGATATTTTTAAAACGAATCAGCAGAATGTGGACAATACCATACAAGCAAATTCGAAGAAATGGAATATTTCTCATATGGCCAAGGTTGAACTGTCCATACTGAGGATAGGCGTTTGCGAGATAAAATACTGCGAGGAAATCCATGAGAGCATCACGGTCAACGAATGTGTGGAGCTTGCAAAAAGATATGCGTCAGATAAGTCTTCGCGCTTCATCAACGGCGTACTGGCTGCCGTCATAGAAGCAAAAGATACTGCCAATGAGCCGGTCTAAAGTCTTTTTTGGCATAGATACCAGCGCTTATACCACATCGATAGCAGCCGTATCCTTAGGCAAGCTTTTGCTGGATAAAAGAAAAATGCTTGAAGTACCCAAAGGCGGCCGCGGCTTGAGACAATCTGAGGCCGTTTTTTCGCATATTAAGAATCTTCTGGAGTTATTCAGCGGTATCGGCATGCCTATGGATGATTTAACTGCAGTGAGTTTCAGTGAAAAGCCTTGCCCAACCCAAAGCTCTTATATGCCTGTTTTTTGCGTGGGTGCTTCTCATGCGGCTGCGGTGGCTGCTGCGGCAGGCGCAGAGTTGTATTCATTGACACATCAGCACGGACATATTTATTCTGCTTTATTAAACAATGACATAGATGACGGTCAATACGGTGCTTTTCATGTGTCGGGCGGTACACTGGATATTTTACAGGTTAACATTAACAACGGGATCGTGGCAGACATTCAGACGCTGGGCGGCAGTCTTGATATCACGTGCGGTCAGTTGATCGACAGAGCAGGTGTCGCGGCAGGGCTTACGTTTCCGTCAGGTTCAGAGATGGAAAAGCTTTATGTATCAGGCGCGCCTAAGCTGGCCGTTCATGTGGAAGGATTGTCAGCCAATCTATCAGGCGCGGAAACGCAGGCATTAAGACGGCTTTCGTCAGGAGAAGACTCAGTGCTGGTTTGCAGCGCCGTGATCGACTGTGTGTCTCGCACATTGACCAGACTTTTGGTGAATACAGCAAATTTTTGCGGCCTTAAAAGCTTTTTGTTTACAGGCGGCGTCATCTGTAATACCATAATCAGAGAAAATATAAAAAATGTGTGTGCGGAAAACAGCCTTGGCTGTATGTTTGCACAGAAGCATTTGTGCAGTGATAATGCCTGCGGGCTGGCGCTGGCAGCAGAGCGCCTGCACAGAAAAGGAGAGGCAGTTTGAGCATTATTGATGGGAAAGCCATTTCGGCGCAAATACGAGAAAAGCTGAAAAAAGATGTGGCTGCACTTAAAGTACAGGGCACGGTTCCCGGCCTTGCAGTAATACTTGTTGGAGACGATCCGGCATCGACGATATATGTCAGATACAAGGAAAAGGCATGTGAGGAGGTTGGTATTCGATCAACCGTGCATCGTCTGAGCGCTCAGACCACACAGGAGAGCCTCATTTCGCTGATACAGAGTCTTAATTCAGACAAAGCCATTCACGGTATACTTATTCAGCTTCCGTTGCCCAAGCCGCTTGATCCGCTCGCCGTGCTTCGCGCGGTTAATCCCGACAAGGACGTGGATGGTTTGCACGTGGTGACTGCGGGCCGTTTGTTTGTGGGTGAAAAAGGATTTATCCCCTGCACGCCCAAAGGCATTATACACCTCATCAAAAGCACGGGTACGCAAATCAGCGGTAAAAACGCCGTTATCGTGGGGCGCAGCAACATGGTCGGCAAGCCGGTGGCGCATCTGCTGATGGGTGAAAATGCGACGGTCACGATATGCCATTCACGCACGCGTGATCTTGATAAAATCTGCGCCCACGCGGATATACTCGTGGCAGCTGTGGGGCGTCCAGAGATGATTACTGGTGATTTTATCAAGCCTGCGGCTGTAGTGATTGATGTGGGCACCACAAAGGTGGACGGAAAGCTTAAAGGCGATGTGCTTTTTGACGAAGCCGTGCAAAAAGCCGCTTTTATCACACCTGTGCCGGGGGGCGTCGGCCCCATGACCATCACAATGCTGCTGGAAAATACGATCGAAGCGGCAAGACTCTATGGCTGATCCGAAGCTTGAGTCCTCTAAGAAAAAACCTGCGGGAGACGTTGTGTTCAGTGTCTCCCAGATTGCCGAATACATTAGCCGGAAAATGTTCAGCGATCCGTTTTTGAGCACGGTCAAAGTGGTCGGTGAGGTCACTAACCTTGGCTACTCATCCGTCGGCCATGCTTATTTTACGCTGAAAGATGAAAATGCGATGCTGGACTGCATCGTTTATGACTATAAACAGCATGCGGATATGGAAGTCATCTCGGATGGAGCGTTGCTGGAAATAAGCGGCCGAATATCGTTTTACAGAAAGAACGCGTCTGTGCACCTCATCGTGGAAACGGCGGTGCTTGGCGGTATTGGGGATCTTTATGCGCGTTTTGAGCGTACAAAACAAAAGCTCTTTCAGGAAGGGTTGTTTGATGAAGTGCATAAGAAGCCGCTGCCTGAGTTTCCGCTTCGCATCGGCGTGGTGACCTCGCCGTCGGGCGCAGTGCTTCATGATATCATCAATGTGTCCACAAGACGCTTTGACGGCATTCATATCACGGTATATCCTGTACCTGTGCAGGGCATAGATGCAGCGCCGCGGATTTGCCGCGGTATTGCTTATTTCAATGAAAAAGCCAATGTGGACGTGATCGTTGTGGCAAGAGGCGGAGGCTCATTTGAAGACCTAGCGCCGTTTAACGAAGAAAGCGTGGCACGGGCTGTGTATTCATCAGAGATTCCTGTTGTGTCTGCGGTTGGCCATGAAACGGACTACTCTTTATGCGATATGGCAGCGGATTTGCGGGCGCCCACGCCGTCAGCCGCAGCTGAGCTCGTGGTCAGAGAAAAAAGAGCATTGCTTGACGCGTTAGAAACACAAAAAAAGACGCTGCTCGAAGCGCTTATTAATCTGTTTGACAGCCGTGACACTCAGCTTCGCAGGCTGAAAAGCGCGGTCAGTGCGCACGCACTGCGGCTGATGCTGGGCCGTGCCGAAGAGGCATTGAACGCAAGCATGAGATTGATGCAAAACAGTCTGACTAATACATTTGACAGGCATGAAATGCGTCTGGAAAGATACCGCGACCGACTTGAGGATTTGAGCCCGATGCGTGTGCTAGACAGGGGTTTCGCAATTGTCCGCAGTCAGGAGGGCATTGTGACATCGGCAGCGAAAACGGCTGACGAAATGGAAATTGAGTTTTCCGACGGACGTATCGAAGTGACAAGAAAGAGGGAATCAAATGGCTGATTTTGAAAAAGAGCTTGAAAAGCTGGAGGATATCACACGCCGTCTGCAGTCGGGCGAAGAAGGCATTGAAAAAAGCATGGCGCTATATACCGAAGGCGTCAAGCTTGCCGAGACGCTCCAAAAAAAGCTTAAAGAGTATAAAACCAAAATTGACATACTGGAAGCCGAAGGGGATGCATCATGTCAGAAATAAAGCAAGACATGCGTGACATTGCTTCAGTTGTGAATCAACGGCTGGACGTTATTATGGACGAAATGTGTGAGCCCGGCATACTAAAGGACGCGATGAGTTACAGTCTTAAAGCGGGCGGCAAAAGATTGCGGCCTGTGCTTTGTATGCTGTCTGCGGGCATGTTCGGCAACAGGGCCCAGGCGCTGGATGTGGCGTGCGCGATAGAAATGATTCACACGTATTCTCTGATACATGATGACCTGCCTGCGATGGACAACGACGTGCTTCGCCGCGGCAAGCCCACCAATCATGTGGTCTTCGGGGAAGCCTTTGCATTGCTGGCTGGAGACGGGCTGTTAAACTGCGCGTTTGAAGTATTGCTAAAGCTCGCACAAAATAGCGATCGGGACAAATTGGATGTTGTCAGGGCCATGCAGATCGTTGCGTCTGCATCCGGCGTTAAGGGTATGATCGCGGGTCAGGCCGCAGACCTACAATTTGAGGGTGAAGATGTTGACGCGCAGGTGCTGCACTATATACATGAGCGCAAAACCGCAGCCATGATAAAGGCCGCCGTTTGCGCAGGTGCGGCACTGCTTCGTGCTGACGAAGACGAAATGAAAGCCCTCAACGTATACGGTGAAAACATAGGGCTCGTATTCCAGATTGTAGACGATATACTGGACGAAGAAGGGGACGAAAGCAAGCTGGGCAAATCAGTTGGTAAAGACAAAGACGCGGAGAAAATGACCTTTGCACGTGTATACGGCATAGACGCATCACGGCGCATCGCAAAGGAAAAGACGGACGAAGCGATAACTGCGCTGGCACGTTTCGGAACGCGTGCCGATGGACTAAAAGCGTTGGCACAGTTTATGCTGGATCGCGACAGATAGAGAAAAAGATGATGACCGGGCTGCATCGTTTTGCAGCTTTTATTTTTTTTCTGTTAAATCTTCTATGTCTCTAGTTTCACATCGTATGACGGCATGCCATAGCCATGCCGAATTCGGCGAATGAACCATTTTTCTGTGATGCTATACACGCAGTATCAGCCCGCTTTCATCAGCCTTTCACCAGTATAAAAGCAATTTTCCATGGCAAAGCTAGTCATATCAAAGCCGACCGAGGAGATATGACATGCTGATAAACAAAGTTGAAATCTGCGGCGTCGACACGTCTAAGCTGCCAGTAATGAAACCAAAACAAATGAAGGAGATGATGATTCGGGTCAAAGAAGGAGACCAAAAAGCAAGAGAGGAATTTATTAGAGGAAATCTTCGGCTTGTATTAAGTGTGATTCAGCGCTTCACAGGAAGACGCGAAAATATGGATGATCTTTTTCAAGTCGGGTGTATCGGACTTATAAAAGCAATAGATAATTTTAATGTGGAATTGGGTGTTCGTTTTTCGACATATGCTGTTCCTATGATTACTGGGGAACTTCGTCGTTACCTGCGTGATAATAATAGCATCAGAGTCTCCAGAAGCCTCAGAGACATCGCTTACAAAGCGTTGCAAGTAAGGAACACGATGTCGAAGAAAGACAGCGCAGAACCGAGCGTGGAGGCTATAGCGAAGGAGCTTGGTGTCAATGTTGAAGACGTTGTGTTTGCTCTTGACGCGATACAAGACCCAGTATCACTATATGAGCCGGTCTATCATGATGGCGCAGATGCGATCTATGTGATGGATCAGCTTCAGGACAAAAGCTGCGCTGATGAAAATTGGCTCGAAGGCATCGCACTTAAAGAAGCGATTGACAAGCTTTCCGAACGAGAAAAAAATATTATCACGATGCGCTTCTATCAGGGCAAGACGCAGATGGAGGTGGCAGACGAAATCGGAATCAGTCAGGCTCAGGTTTCAAGGCTTGAAAAAAACGCATTAAAAAGTATGAGAAGAAGTATCTAAATTTGAAGCAAGCAACTGACATTAAAATGTCAGTTGCTTTTTTTTTAAAAAGTGTTTATATTTAGAAGATTTATAATCATCAAAGAAAAGCTTAGTTTCTTACAGAAGTTTTTTACTCTAAAAAAGGAGTATGGGAAAAAACAGACGAGAGTAAAACGTAGCACCAAAAGGATAGCACAAAGATGAAAAGATTATTTCATCAAACCTGATTATGAGAAGTAGAAAAAAGCATAATGCCTGTGTAACAATTTTATTATATGAACTTTTAGTTATTATTACTCATTTTCGCAAGATTGGTAAATTACGATTCATAAATAATTAATATGCAAATACTTGTAGTTTTATGTATAAAAATATATAATAGTTACAATATTGAGTTATTACGTAATTATCCAAATAATTTCTAATCCTTTTTTTATTGGAGGTAAGACTGATGGAAGACAAAAGCATGACTATAGCTAATTTTAATATTGTTTTTGGAGAAAAAGAGGAGCCTTTATTAGATTATTTTGATACGGTATTATTACCGGCATTTAATAGCTCTTTGATACGTTCTAAGGGAGATAGTGAGTATATCCTGATGAATATCAAAGTATCTGAGATATCGAAAGACGATTTTGTTATAACGGGGATAATCGTTAAAAAGACAGTTCTGGAAGTTTTCACTAAGTTTGATGAACAAGAAAACTTTATAAAAACTAAAGAATATCATCCAACTGCGCCATTTTCGGTATTTATTATTTATTTAAAGAACCATAGAATGATTTTGGTGAGAAACCAAAAAGGTAGTCCAAATATTCTTACTTTTAGTGCAACTGTTAAATATATAATGAATAAGTATATTCATGACGAAAATCGCAAAAGGAAAAGAGATAACATACAATATCTACCTTACCCAATAATAAATATTGTAGGCATCCCCATTAAAGAATCGATAGAAGAGGCGTTAAAAAAAGTAAAAAAAATTAATAAATTAACATTAAAATTATATCCATTGAATGGGGATATTGATTTTTCTGGATTTTTTGACACAATGTCTACTGATCTTCGTAAAGCAGTAGACTCCAAAACAGGAGCTCTTACTTTAAATTCTCCTAATTCAGTTTCCGGAATTACTGAAGTACTCACAGCGGCTGAAGGAACGATTGAACCGATAATATCGGTTACGTATCCTGATAAATCAAATGGGAAAATATACAATGGTTCACTTTCGGAAAACATGAAGATACAGTATGATGATACTGATATTGATACAGTTACTTCTGTTATTATTTCAAAGACGAAAGACTTAAAGAGTATTAAAAACGTTAGTGATGGCAATCAACAGATTTATTCTAAAAATCTTAATAAAATTAAACCTTTTAAAGATAATTAATTAGGGTGTGAATGCATTGCTGAAGGATAGTATTTTAAAAATACAAAAGTTATTTATTAAGCGTTCATCCTCTGAAGTGATGAAGGAAGCTTTTAAAATTATTTGCCCACAAAAAACTACATGGATGTCATGCTTAGTTTTTTCAATAATTTCAATTTCCATAGCAATAATTATTGGATCAAGTAGTGATACTGTACAACTATTTTATAATTCAGTAGAAATTTTTAACACTGTAATTCTGGCGATTTTCGGTATAGTGTTTACTGGATATGTTTTTTTTCAAGCTCTTTTGAATAATGAGTTATTAAAAAGACTAATTGACGCTGATTCAACTAATAAGTTTGAGAAAATTGAAAAGGGAACAAAGAGCTTATTACAAGAAAGTAATGAATATTTTGTATATTTAACTATACTAAATATTATAGAAATTATTATTAATGTGATACTGCTAATATTAATAGGTAGTATTCCAAATGATTTTATAGTATTCTCAAGTTTAGTTTTAAATAATATTATTGCATGTATTGGTATTAGCATTTACTATAGTTTTTCCTTTTTAATTTTATGGGAAATGAAATGCTTCATCTATAACATATTCCAGCTATTTAATGCACATGCAGGAGCCAAGGCAATAGAAATAATGAAAAATGAAGAGGATTCAACTGAATAATGGAGATAAAAATAAAAAATGCAGTTTTGCACATTCTGGATTCAAATGTCGACATACCAATACTATCTAAGAACGAGTTGAATTTGGAAGATAATCAAATAGTAAGTTTAATCGAAATGTATATTAAAAAAACCCTTGAAGATACATCGCTGAAATCTGGAACTTTTTTAGCTGAGTCGTATATCCCAGAATTGTTTGAGAAATTAGAGGGATCTTTTATTGAAGCAAGTATATTAATTGCAAAAAACTTGTTTGAAATAATGATTCATTCTCCCAACATACCTGTTGGCGATCTATTAATTTGCAATGTCTTTATCGATGGGTCTCACTATCTTGCAATTTTAAAGCTTAATTATAAAAAAGGATATACACATTTTGTTGACTACATGGAGGACGGAACAGTAAACAAGATAATAAACTATAAGGTAATATTACCTTCGGAGACACAGAAAATAGACGAAGGTGCAATAATAAACATTAAAGATAATACATGTGTGGTGTTAGAAAAGAAGCTTTTTATCAATGGAGAAAAAATTAATTATTTCTCAGAACTCTTTTTAAAGTGTAAAACAGATCTATCAAATAAAGAAAGTATTAATATCTTAAGAACAGCGGCTCAAGAAGTTGTTCATAAGTATTATCAGGATGCTTATAAGAAATCTTCTTTAGTTAACAAAGTGATTTATGATTCCTTGGAAGAAGAAGGCATGATTTCAATTGATAGAGTAGCTGATACTGTATTTGCTGATGATGAAAATGTTAAGACTGAATATTTAAAAAAGATACAAGATGCAGGAGTAAATAACAGTCTTAAATTTAATGGAAATACACCTGAGAAGAATTTTAGGAGATACAAAATTAAAACTGATAATGGTATTGAATTAAGCATTCCGATGCAGATATATCAAAATAAGAATGTAATAGAATTTATAAACAACCCTGACGGAACTGTTTCAATAATTATTAAACAAATAAATAGTATCAAATAAAAAAACTATATTAAAGCTATGATACAAAAGTCATTTTTTTGTATTCCTGATTACACCGGAAACAAATTTATCAACTGGAAAGTCTAATGTATCGCAGATTTTAAACAGGGTTTCTAAAGTAGGACTTTTTTTTCCTCTTTCAAGAAGGCTTATGTAAGTTCTGTGCAAGCCCGATTGAAAGCTAAGCTCTTCTTGAGTAAGCCCTCGGATGGTTCGTACTTCTTTAAGATATTGACCAAATGCATCATTTACTGATTTCATTTTAAATCTCCACTAATGAAAACAGTTTAAGGGAATAAATACTTTTGGTCTTCAGACTATAGTATGCATATTGAGATATAATGGAGGGATGATACTGTTGAAGGGGTGACAGATAAATGACAAATTCAGGGGAGATAATAAAAAAATCCATCAAGGAGTTCGAAGTAGCCACTATTCATCAAACAATAATGCCCTTGTTATTAACGTTTGCACATGAGGGTTTTAGGGGTAATGTAGTAATTGAAAGTCGAAGAGGTACAATTGGTAAGATTATTGAAGAAAACTTTTATGAACGTATTGAAGATAAAGAAATTGCGAAAGAGCAATACAGCGATTACATAAATAAATTTCCGATTATGTTTAGGGCACACAGGTAATATAATAACTATATAATATGAAAAATGAAAAGGTAATAATTACATCGAAATAAACGTTCCAGAAAACTTTACTGTTAACAATATTAGATGTATAATTACTAAAGTTAATGGTAATAATATAAATTGGGGTGAGTTCGCCCTCGGACGTTCATCCCTATGATCACTGGGGAGTTGCGCAGATATCTGCGCGACAACAACTCAATTCGCGTATCCAGATCGCTTCGCGACATTGCCTATAAGGCTCTCCAAGTAAGAAACACGCTGTCAAAGAAAGACAGCACGGAACCGAGCGTGGAGAAAATCGCCAAAGAGCTGGGCGTCAACGTGGAGGACGTTGTTTTTGCGCTGGACGCGATTCAAGATCCTGTGTCGCTTTATGAGCCGGTCTATCATGACGGCGCAGATGCGATATACGTGATGGATCAGCTTCAGGACAAAAGCTGTGCCGATGAAAACTGGCTTGAGGGTATTGCGCTTAAAGAAGCTATCGATAAGCTAAGTGACCGGGAGAAGAACATCATCACGATGCGCTTCTATCAGGGGAAAACGCAGATGGAAGTTGCCGACGAAATAGGTATCAGCCAGGCTCAGGTGTCGCGTCTGGAGAAGAATGCGCTGAAAAGCATGAGAAGAAGCATTTAATTATAAAAGCAGAGAAGATCGTGCGCGTAAATTATAATGCGGCGGTCTTTTTTTTATATTGCGGATATATGATAGATAGAGGTGATATTATGACGCGGTATACCAAGCTTCGGCAAATGGAAGTGGTCAACGTAATAGACGGCGCACGTCTGGGTTATCTTTGCGATCTTGTTATTGATGTCAGCGCAGGTAAGGTGTGCGGCATAGTGGTGCCCGGTCCGTCAAAACTATCTTTTTTGTTCAAGGGAGATAAAGATAACGTGATTCCATGGCAGAACATATGCAAATTCGGGGAAGATGTGATACTTGTGGAAGTCGATATTAATTCCATGCCCAACTATCATGTTTAATTGTAATTATACGAGATTATGTTATAATATAGGCAAAAGTGTTGGGGGTTAGTTATGAAATGCGTTTTTTGCGGTCATCCCGAAAGCAAGGTTGTTGATTCCAGACCCACTGACGAAGGCAGTTCCATCAGGCGTCGCCGAGAGTGCCTCTCGTGCAAAAAGCGCTTTACCACATACGAAAAAATAGACAGTCTGCCGCTTCTGGTCGTCAAAAAGAACGGTGAAAGAGTCCCGTATGATTCGGATAAAATCAAAATGGGCATTATTAAGGCTTGCGAAAAGCGTCCTGTTCCCATGCAGGACATCGAAGAACTCGTTTCCAACGTTGAGAAAAGCATATTTAATTCTTTACGGCAGGAGATCTCAACAAAGGAGATCGGTGGTTTCGTGATGCGCGGCCTAAAAGAGCTTGACGATGTGGCTTATGTGCGGTTTGCTTCTGTATATAAGGAATTTAAGGATGTGGATACATTTATGCAGGAGCTGCAGCGGCTGCTGGAAGAAAAATAAAACAGTTAATGGAAACAAGCATGATATTAAAAGAAAAAGACGGGGTTAAATATCTCTCGATACCCTCGTTTGAGCAAGCAGGAGGCGTCATCTGCGCGTTCTCCACACGTATCGGCGGTGTGAGCCCGAAACCTTTCGACACACTCAATTTCAGCCGTAAGCGTGAACAAAGCAATGAAAACTTTGCTGAAAACTTCAAAAGGTTTGCCCAAGCAGTCGGATTCGATGAGAATAAGGCTGTGGGCATCAATTATGCGCACAGCCCTGATGTCTACCAAGCTCATATGGAGGATGCGGGGAAAGGGATTTTTGGAGAGCCTTTGCCGGAATTTTGTGATGGCTTATATACGGATGAAATCGCTCTGCCAATCCTTTCATTCCATGCGGACTGCGTCCCGCTATTTTTTTATGATCCCAAACGGCGTGCTGTGGCGGTATGCCATGCAGGATGGCGCGGTGTCGCGGCGCATATGGTACAAAACACAGTCGAGTCGCTGGTGGCTGTTGGCTGCAAAGAAAGTCATATACTTGCGGCAATCGGCCCCTGCATCAGCGTGAATCATTTCGAAGTCGGCGAGGATGTGAAAGACATTTTTTATCGCCAATACGGAAACAGCGTGATTCAGACGAGGAATGACAAGCTGTATGTGGACTTGAATAAAGCCTGTGTACAAGATATGTTATCTGCGGGCTTAAAACGGGAGAACATCACAGATGCGGCTTTATGCACTTATGCGGAGCAAGATCTTTTCTTCTCTCATAGAAGAGACCATGGGAAAACGGGTGCAATGGCGGCTGTAATCGCATTAAAGGATGAAGGATAATGAATGAAAAAGTTTTAGTTGTAGACGACGAACAAAACATTTTGGAGCTTCTGGATTACAACCTCAAAAAAGACGGTTATGAAGTTATTCGTGCCGACACCGGAGAAAAGGCGGTTGAGCTTCTTGAAAAAGCGAAGCCTGATATTGTGCTGCTCGATCAGATGCTTCCCGGGATAGACGGTCTTAATGTATTGAAAAAGATACGATCAAATGAATCGCTTTCGGGTATGCCGGTCATCATGGTTACAGCACGTTCCGAGGAAATCGATAAAATTATTGGATTGGAACTTGGGGCGGATGACTATATTACAAAGCCGTTTAGCGTGCGCGAGCTTTCTGCGCGCGTCAAAGCGCTGCTGCGCCGAACCAGGCAAACGGAAACACAGATTCCGGCAGTGTTAAACTTCAAGCAGCTCAAGGTGGATACCGTCGGCTATAAAGCCTGCATCGGTGAGAACAAGTTGCTGCTGACACTCAAGGAATTTGACCTTCTGGTGTTGCTGATGTCCAACGGTTCACAGGTTTTCACGCGTGACGCCATATTGAATAAGGTATGGGGGTACGATTATTTCGGCGAAACACGAACCGTCGATGTTCATATTACCAATCTCAGAAGGAAGCTGCGTGAATACGGTGATTATATTGAAACTGTAAGAGGCGTGGGCTACCGTTTTAACACACAAAATGAACAAAATATTTAAGAAAGTCGCTTTACGGATCACAATCCTTTTCTCGTTGGTCATTGTGGCTGCAAGTGTGTTTACAGCTATTCACCTTGACGACAGCTACAAGAATGACACGCGTGATACACTGCTAAAGAATGCCAAGGTTATCGAAAGTGTGTTAATCAGATCCGGCAGTGATGACTATGCCAATGCGTTAAACAATATTGATGAAATCAGAGATATGCGAATCACGCTGATCAATTACGATGGGGTGGTTGTTTTTGATTCGCGTGCGGATACGGAAACCTTAGAAAATCATGCGAACCGGCCTGAGATTATGACGGCAATGGAATCGGGCACGGGCTCTAATATCCGTTTCAGCGATACGCTGGGTAAAGATATGATGTATCTGGCTATTCGATCAGATAGCGTCAGCCTTGTTATTCGTGTGTCATTTATGCTTGAAGGAGTTAAGGCTTATTCCGCGGAGCTATGGATACCGCTGATCGTGCTGCTTATCGTGGCGTTTATGCTGTGTCTCGGTATTGCGCTTTTCATTTCGCGCAGAATCACACAGCCCATCATAAAGCTGCGGGGAGACATGGCCCGTATTGCGCAGGGGCATTATGAAGGACTCGAAACGATTAAAACAGACGATGAAATTGAAGAACTGTCCGAATCGCTTTGCGATATGGCCAACACATTAAAAAAGAATTTTGATGCCATCACAGAGAATCATTCGCGGCTTGAGGCGGTTTTCCGCGCTGTGCCGGGCGGAATTGTGGCTGTGGACAACGATCTTCATGTGATTATGGCCAATCCTGCTGCCCGCGGCATGTTCTCTATGGCAAACGCGCCTGAGGGTAAACATTTTCTTGAAGTTACCCAGCATACGCAGCTTGAATCTGTAATTCACGAAGCAGCGAAATCTCAGGGTGTGATCGAAAGGGAAATGACGATCCTGAGAGGCATGGAGGAACGCTACCTTCAGGTCTTTGCGGTTTGCGTATTCAGCGAAGGCCGCGCTTACGGCGTGATACTGCTTGTTCAAGATATCACTAGACTGCGCAAGCTGGAGACATTGCGAAGCGATTTTGCCGCGAATGTATCACATGAGCTCAAAACACCGCTAACGGTGATTCGCGGATTTACAGATACACTCAAAGACGATGCGATTTCGCGTGACGACGCAAACAGGTTTATCGATATTATCTCGATAGAGTCAGAGCGGCTTTCGCGTTTGATTGATGATATATTGCTGCTCTCGGAAATTGAAAACACAGCAAACGTGCCTGTCAGCGTCACAGATTTGCGTGAGGGGGTCAAGGAAGCGCTGCTGCTGCTGGATACCAAAGCTAAAGACAAAAAGATTGGCATCGCAGTGGATATGCCGGAACAAAAGGTATGGGCTAAAGCCGATAAGGATCGTATTAAGCAGATGGCCATCAATCTTATCGACAATGCAATAAAATACACGCCTTCTGAAGGCAAGGTCAGCGTGAAGGTTTACGTGGAAGACAACGCTGGAATAATAAGAATAGAAGATACGGGTATCGGTATTCCCGAGGAAAACATTCCGCGTTTGTTTGAAAGATTTTACCGTGTCGATAAAAGCCGTTCGCGTGCGCAGGGCGGTACGGGGCTTGGGCTTGCCATTGTCAAGCATATTGTCAACTTGATCGGCGGACACATTACGGTTACCAGTGCTGTGGGCAAAGGCAGCGTGTTTACCGTGTCTTTACCGCTTGATAACACCCCGGATTAATTGCCAAAAATAATTATCTCCATGCTTGCACATTTTTGTGAAATATGATATATTGAATTCGAAAGCAAGCTTGATTATCAGGAGAGTGGGAAAAAAACCCACTCTTTTCAATTGTATAGCGCCGAAAATTCGTTTTTGGAGCTGAAAAAGCTGAGCGAAATAGAAGCAAGTAAGAAGGTGTTTAGCGATTTCCAAGAAGACAGAGATGCTCATTGAGTCGCTCGTAGAGCCATTAATTACACAAAGCGGCTACGAATATGTGGGCACGGAAATAAATAAAAACGGCGCAGATACAGAATTGATCATATACGCTGATAAGCCGGGCGGACTGGAACTCGAGGACTGCGAAAAAATCAGCCGGATGATTGATCCGATTATTGATGAACACGATCCGATTGAAGAATCATATTATTTGTGTGTGTCGTCTCCGGGGCTGGACAGACCGCTCAAAGCTGAGCGGGATTTTAAGCGAAGCATTGGCAAAAAGGTTGATGTGAAGCTTTATCGGCCTATGAACGGACACAAGGAATTCACTGGAGAACTCACATCATTTGATGATAACGGCTTTACGCTGGATGGTGAACAAACCTTTGCGTATAAGGATACCGCGATTGTCAGACTGCATGTTGATCTATAATTCGGAGGAAATGTATGAGCACAGAGTTTTTAAGTGCACTTTCGGCACTGGAAAAAGAAAAAGGAATTGATAAGAGCATCCTTATAGATGCTATTGAAAATGCGCTGGTTTCCGCATACAAGAAAAACTATGGTTCGGTTCAGGATGTACGTGTAGAAGTGGACGATACCTCGGGCGCATACCGCGTTTTTGCGAAAAAGACGGTTGTGGAAACGGTTGAGGATGACGACGCGGAGATTTCTCTTGCCGACGCACAAAAAATCAATATTGCCTATGAGCCCGGCGACGTTATTGAGATGGAAGTAACGCCCGGTTCTTTTGGCCGCATTGCGGCGCAGACAGCCAAACAGGTTGTTGTGCATCGGTTGAGAGAAGCTGAACGCGGGATCGTTTTTGAAAAGTTTATCGAGCGTGAAGGCGAAGTGATGACCGCTTCGATTCACCGTGTGGATAAGAGCAGCGTTTTGCTGGAGCTTGACGGTGCAGAGGGCATGATGCCGGCGGCTGAATGTATACCCGGTGAAAGATACAACATCAACGATCACATCAAGGTTTATGTCATGGAAGTTCGCAAAACAACCAAGGGGCCGCAGATCATCGTGTCGCGGACACATCCGGGTCTGTTAAAGCGCCTTTTTGAGATTGAAGTGCCTGAAATTATGCAAAATATCGTTCATATAAAAAGCATTGCGCGGGAAGCGGGCTCACGCACAAAAATTGCTGTTTATTCTGAAGATGAAAATGTCGATCCGGTCGGTTCGTGCGTCGGGCAGAAAGGCTCGCGTATCGACAGAATCGTGGCTGAGATCGGCAATGAAAAAATAGATGTGATTCCGTGGAGCGCGGACCCGATTGAGTTTATTGCCAATTCACTGCGTCCTGCCAAGGTTTTGATGGTGCAGATCAATGAGTCTGAAAAAGCAGCCAAAGTGGTTGTGCCGGATTACCAATTGTCCCTTGCCATTGGGCGGGAAGGTCAGAATGCAAGGCTTGCAGCCAAATTAACCGGCTGGAAGATCGATATTAAGAGCCAGTCTCAGATTGAAGAAGCGCTCTTTAGTGATGACGGTTCAGAGGAGCCGGAAGCAGATGACGATCTGGAATATGATTCGTTTTTCGATGATGATATAGACACGGATCTGAACGATGGTGAAGATTCGGGTGATCTGGATATAATTGAAGATGACAAATTAGAGGAGTGAATATCCTGATTTGAAGACAAAAAAGGTGCCTGTGCGCATGTGTATTGCATGCCGTGAAGGAAGACCGAAGAAGGAACTGGTTCGCGTGGTCGTGTCTGAAAACGGCCTTTGTGCCGATGAAACGGGAAAGGCGCACGGACGCGGCGCTTACATATGTCCTGATGTGACTTGCCTTGATAAAGCAAAGAAGATTAAGGCATTTGAACGAGCGCTGGAAGCTCAGCTGGATGAGGATGCTTATAACGCAATCAAAAGGGTGATTTTACGGCGTGGGATCAAGTAATCTTTCGATGATCGGTCTTGCATTTCGTGCAGGAAAAACGCTGGCCGGAACAGCGGCCTGCGAAAAAGGATTAAAGCACAGGAAAATTCGTCTGTTGCTGCTGCAGGAAGGGCTCTCGCCCTCCAGCAGAAAGGGATTCTTGGCGCTTTGTGAGAACTTCGGTGTTGAGGCTATCACAATCGGCAGCGGTGATCGCTTGGGAGATGCGATTGGACGGCCGGAGATTATGGTACTGGGGATCACAGACAGAGGATTTGCGAATGCGATACGCAACAATTATGATGGTGGGAGTGGCTTGAATGAGTAAATTAAAAATTATTGATATGAACAAACAATTGATCGACAGATCAAAGCAAACCGTGGGGCGGATAGAAACACTACAATCAAGTGTTCAAAACCATTTGGCCTCACTGAAACGCATTGAAGCTGAGCTGATCAAAATTGCACGTGCAGAGGCGGAAGAGCAGCGCATGCTAAAACAACAGCAGGAAGAGCAGGAACAGGCAAAAGTTGCTGCAGAGCTTAAAAAGTCTGAAGAGAAAGCTGCTGCCGCTGTTGCTGAAGCAGCTGCGCAGAATGAACCTTCAAAGAAAAAAGAGACCCCGGCTGAAGACCTGCGTAAGCCTGAAGAATCTGTACAGAAACCCCAGATCCAGCACCAGGTGAAACAAGATACGGATTTCAAGCAAAATAAAAATACTGTTGAGGAAAAACGTCCTCGGCAGGAGCATGTTAAAGCACCCAGCAGTCAGGATCATCGTCATCGCGGCGGGCAAGACCGTGCGCGTGCGGATCAGGGTCAACGCAATGGGGATCGTCCTCATAGCGGCCAGGATCGTTCAAAATTCGGTCAGGATCAACGTAATCGCAATGAAAAACAAAATACGACGGTACAGCGCGATTTTTCCAAACCTCCGAGAACAAAAACGCCTGATAATGGAAAAGATGGTTTTGTCAATGTTGAGAGGAGAGGTCAGCAGTCAGGAAAGAAAAATCAGCACAACAATGCTTTTGCTAAGGATGACAGAGGAAGAAAGTCTAAAAAAGCATTGATGAAAGAAAAAATGGGTTTCGACGACGGTGTAGGCAGATACAGAAGCAAGCGTCGTATGAAGAATAAGCCGAAGGTGTCACCAATGCCTGTGGTTATAGAAAAGGCCGTCATGACCAGCGAAACGATTTCTGTCAAGTCGCTTGCAGAAAAGACCGGTAAACCGGTTGCGGAGATTTTAAAAAAGCTGCTGCTGCTGGGTATGATGTCCACAATCAATTCGGAATTGGATTATGATACAGCACAGCTAGTATGCTCTGAGTTTAATATTGAGCTCGAATATAAGCCTGCGATGACAGCTGAAGATGTTTTGGGTGAAGTCGACCAGGAAGATGACGAAGCGAACCTTGAGACGCGTCCGCCGATCGTGACGGTTATGGGTCATGTTGACCACGGTAAAACATCGCTGCTGGATGCGATTCGCAAAACACGTGTCACAGAGCATGAGGCGGGCGGCATTACGCAGCACATTGGCGCGTACACAATTACGCATAATAAAAATAACATTACGTTCCTTGATACCCCAGGCCACGAAGCATTTACGGCCATGCGTGCAAGAGGCGCACAGGTGACGGATATTGCGATTTTGGTTGTGGCTGCGGACGACGGCGTGATGCCTCAGACGATTGAGGCCATCAACCATTCAAAAGCGGCCGATGTGCCCATTATTGTGGCGATAAATAAAATAGACAAAGAAAATGCGAATCCAGAACGTGTTAAACAGGAATTGACGGAGCATGGTTTGATAGCGGAAGAGTGGGGCGGCGATACCATTATGGTGCCTGTTTCCGCACAAACAAAGGAAGGTATTGATCAATTGCTTGAAATGATCGGGCTTGTGTCCGATATGCAAGAGCTTAAAGCCAATCCGAAGCGGTTTGCAAAAGGAACAATTGTTGAAGCCAAGCTTGATAAAGGACGCGGCCCTGTGGCGACCGTTCTTGTACAGAATGGTACTCTGCGAATTCAGGATATGATCGTGGCTGGTGTGGCTTACGGTCGTGTGCGTGCAATGGTAGACGATATGGGCAAGAGGGTGGAAGAAGCGCTCCCGTCTCAGCCCGTCGAAGTTGTTGGTTTTTCCGAAGTGCCTATTGCGGGTGATGTCATGCATGCTGTGGAGCAGGATAAGCTGACGCGTCAGGTTGCGGAAGAAAGAAAAGACAAGCAAAAAGCCGACATGCTCAAGAACCTATCAAAGGTCAGCTTTGAAGACTTGTTCAGCCAAGTGGAGCAGGGCAAGGTTCAGGAACTCAATATCGTGATCAAAGCGGATGTTCAGGGGTCGGTAGAAGCCGTGAGACAGGCTCTTGAGAAATTAAGCAATAGTGAAGTACGCGTCAAGGTGATTCATGCGGGCGTAGGGGCTATCAAAGCGATGGACGTTATGCTGGCATCTGCTTCTAACGCAGTGATTATCGGCTTCAACGTACGTCCTGATACCATGGCACGGGCCGAGGCCGACAAGGAAAAAGTAGAAATCAGACTTTACCGCGTGATTTATAAAGCCATTGAAGACCTTCAGCTTGCGATCAAGGGCATGCTGGCACCCGAATACCAGGAAGTTGTTCTGGGTCATGCTGAGGTTCGCACAACGTTCAATGTGTCCAGCATCGGCACAATTGCGGGCAGTTATGTGACAGACGGAAAGATCACAAGAAACTCGCAGGTCCGTTTGCTGCGTGACAATATCGTGGTGCATGAAGGCGTTCTTGCCTCACTCAAACGTTTTAAGGACGACGCGAAAGAAGTGAATCAAGGGTATGAATGCGGCATAACCATCAAAAACTATAATGACATAAAAGAAGGCGACGTGATTGAAGCCTTTGAAATGCAGGAGATAAAAAGATAGTGTATAAAGACCGAATGTCAGGAATACAGGCTGAGTTTAAACGAACGCTCAGTGAAATAATAAAAAATGATATCAAGGATCCGCGCGTCTCCGAAATGGCGAGCGTGACACATGTGGAAATAACGCGTGATTTGAAATATGCCAAAGCATATATCAGTATTTATGATTCGGAAAAAATGAAAAAATCGACGATAGAAACGCTGACGCACGCTGAGCATTTTATTAAAAATGAAGTCGGGCACAGAATGAGAATGAGACGTTTGCCTGAAATCACGTTTTTGCTTGATACATCCATCGAGTACAGCAATAAAATATCGGAGATGCTGAAGAAAGTATAAGGGTCAATGGGGTTAACAGAAATTGCAGGCGCGATAGACAGCGCACGCCACATCATGCTTGTGGCACATATCCAGCCGGACGGCGACACACTCGGATCGTGCTTTGCGTTAAAAGTCATGCTGGAGAAGTTGCGGAAGGATGTATTTATCTGCTGCGACGGAGAGATGCCGTCGCGATATCAGGAGCTTCTTCCTGAAGATGTACTGCTCAGCCCGCAAAACGTGAAAGAAGCAGCGGACTTGGCTATTGCTGTGGATTGTGCGGACAGCGCGCGCCTCGGCAAGTGTTTGAAGCCATTTAAAAATGCGAAAACCACTGCGAACATCGACCATCATATCACAAACGACGGCTACGCACAGATCAATTATGTTGCGGAAGCGTCGTCTGTGGGAGAAATTATATTCGAGCTCATGCAGATATGTGGTATAGAGCCGGATGAGAAATCGGCGCAGTATATATATATCGCCATATCGACGGATACAGGCAATTTCACATATTCAAATACAAACAGAAAATGTTTGTCGTATGTCGCTGAGATGGTTGAACTGTTTGATCTGAGAGATACCGCCGATGTTCTTTTTCGCCGGCGTTCACTTATTGCGACTCAGCTTATCGGTCGCGCACTATCTCGTTTGGAAATATTCGAAGGCGGCAAGATCGCTTTTGTCACGCTTCTGGAAAGCGATATGAAAGAGCTTGGCGCACACAGCTCGGACTGTGAAAGCATTGTTGATTTCGCGCGGGAAATTGAAGAAACACAGGCAGCGGTATTTTTCAGAGAGCTGCCGCACGGCGTGAAAATCAGCTTTCGATCTAAAGGCCGAATCGATGTGGGTGCAGTTGCGGCGCTGTATGGCGGAGGCGGACACGCGGGTGCTTCAGGATGCCAGACCAGCGGCAAGATCGATGAAGTGAAAAAATCCGTACTGGAAAAGCTCAAAGGACTGTTATAGATGAACGGCATAATCAACTTTTTAAAGCCGCCCGGCATGTCATCAAACGGTGCGGTTGTTTTTTTAAGAGGACTCCTTCGCGTCAAAAAGACAGGCCATGCTGGAACGCTTGATCCGGGCGCTTGCGGTGTGCTCCCAATTTGCGTCGGCAAAGCCACGCGCATTTCTTCATATATGATGGGCGGCAGCAAGGAATATATCGCCGAGGTGACGTTTGGAAAAAGCACGGACACGGGCGACAGCTACGGCAGTGTCACACAGGTGTCCCAAGTTGCTCTTCCCAAAGTGCAGGACGTTCAGTCAGCGCTGGATGCTTTCTCCGGTCTCATCACTCAGCAGACCCCGGCATACAGTGCGGTGAAACATGAAGGCAGAAAGCTCTATGAGCTCGCGCGGCGCGGCATAGAAATAGCGCCCAAGCATCGTGAGATCATGATCCATGAGGCGGCGTATCTGCGTCAGACACGCGACGATGCCCATTTGCTGCGAATCGTCTGCGGAAAAGGCACATATATCAGACAGCTTTGCGAGGATATCGGACAAAGTCTCGGCATCTCGGCATACATGTCGTTTTTGGTGCGCACAAAATGCGCCGGTCTTAATCTCGATCAGGCTTACACGGCAGACGAGCTTAAAGAGATGCAGGGCCAGATTCAAAATGTGCTTCTGCCTATGGACGGCTTTTTGAGCGCTCTGCCAAGGATTGATGCGGATATACGTCATTATCATCCGTTAATAAATGGGAACAATGTAAATGAGCCGGGTGAAGATATTGATAAAGTGTGTATATATGTGCAAGACCGTTTGCTCGGCATAGGACAGCGCAGCAGCGGTCAGTTAAAAATTTCAACATTACTGGTGGAAAGATAGATGAGGGTAATCAATCTTACGCAGGCGAAGCAGATTCAATTTGAGAACGTGGCACTTGCTCTGGGTACATTCGACGGTCTGCATATCGGCCATATGGCGCTTATGAACGCGGTTAAACAAGCGGGCAGCCAAAGTGCGGTTTTTACGTTCGATTCTCTTCCGGCTGATTACTTTTATGGTGAACACCGTCCAATGCGGCTTATGACGCTGGATGAAAAGATTGAAGCGTTTGAAAAGACGGGAATCGATTATCTTTGTTTGACGCATTTTGATAAAAAACTGGCCGGCATCGATAAAGACAAGTTTGTTTCTATGCTATATGAAATTTTTAAGCCCGTCGCCGTAATAGCCGGATACAATTATACATACGGCCGGGACGCAAAGGGCGATGCCGATACAATGAAAAAGGCAGGGGAGCGGTTTGGCTTTAAGGTTAATGTGATTGACCCGGTTTTTTCCGAGGGTGAGCCTGTCAGCGCCACGCGTATTCGTGAATGCATTGAAGCGGGCAATATGGAACGTGCGTCTCAATTGCTCGGGTACAATTATTCGCTGACGGGAAAGGTGGGCAGCGGGCGCCGTATTGGCACAAGTAAACTTGGATTCCCTACAGCTAACCTTATTGCGCCGCCTGAAAAGATCATACCCTTAAGAGGTGTTTATGGCGTTTCAGTCAAAGCCGAAGGCCGCGAATATAAAGGTGTCTGCAATATCGGCGTGAATCCCACGGTGTCAAACGGTGTGCGTGAAAGCATTGAGACACATATCATCGGAATGGCAGATGATCTTTACGGTAAAACAATCACTATACGCTTTGAAAAACGTATCCGCGGGGAAGAAAAGTTTAACAGCATTGAAGCGCTAAAAGCGCAGATACAGCGTGATATCCAAAGTTTATAATGTGTTTTATATTTAATACCCGAAATCGCCGTCTATAATCACCACATGCATCTCCTTGCCGCGTGTCGGGCGCTGAAGGCGTACGGTGACGTTGCACATGCGCTGGTCGCTGTCACAGTCTGTACAGCGGTTTTCCGTGGCACAAGGGGTAGACAGCCCAAGCCGACGCGCATTTTGGGGACATGCTACCTTTTTAATACGCGCAACCGCCGTATGCGGATTCGCTGTCAGCTTATTCTTGCCTGTCACAAAAATCACCTTTTCCGGGCCATAGATCATGGCCGCCACGCGGTTGCCTCTGCCATCGATATTAATCAGATCACCCTCTAAAGTGAGCGCGTTCGTGGATGTGAGATAAACATCTGCCGTCATGCCGTTGCGCTTGACAGCGTCCGTATCACCGCCGTTTTTTGCCGCCAGATCGCTCGAATAGACGGTGTTGCCCCGATTAACAAGTGCATCCGCGATGCCCGTTTCAAAGAGCGTCATGCTGCCGCCCATACCCACGGTATCATCCTTGCTGATCGTTGAAAGGACATATGAAACGGCTTCATTCGCATCTTTTGCGTATACAGCCTTGAATCCATTTTTGTTTAACGCTTTAATTGTTTTTTCAATTTCGCTCATTGTTATTCCCCCTATATACATACCTTATCATAACACGCAATTCTGGTAAAACCAATATTACGGATTGCAATTCTTAGCGCTTTTATATAATATAGTTGCGAGATTATAACGGAGGAAATGCTTTTTATGGCATCTGGCATGGACAAATTCAGAAATTTCTGCATCATCGCACACATCGATCACGGCAAGTCGACGCTGGCCGACAGGTTGATTGAAGCCACAAATACGATATCCAAGCGCGATATGCGCGCGCAGATTCTCGATACAATGGACCTCGAACAGGAGCGCGGCATCACCATCAAGTCTCAAGCTGTGCGTATGTTTTATGTGCTTGACGACGTGGAATATACGCTTAACCTGATCGATACGCCTGGGCACGTGGACTTCACATACGAAGTTTCCCGAAGTATGGCGGCGTGTGAAGGCGCGATTCTCGTGGTGGATGCCAGCCAAGGCATTGAAGCGCAGACGCTTGCGAACGTATACCTCGCCATGGACAATGGGCTTGAGATACTGCCCGTGATCAATAAAATCGACCTGCCTTCTGCGCGCGTAGACGAGGTTTGCAAAGAGGTCGAAGACGTGCTGGGGCTGGATACGTCCTATGCGCCGCGAATCAGCGCCAAGGAAGGCGTGGGTATTGATGACGTGCTGAAAGCCGTTATTGAATATCTACCCGCGCCGGACGGTGATTCAAACGCGCCGCTGCAGGCGATGATATTTGATTCGTACTATGACAACTATAGAGGTGCTATCAGCTATGTGCGCGTGAAGCAGGGCAGCGTCAAAGAAGGAGACAAAATTCTGTTTATGGCTGCGGGAAAACGCTTTGAAGTCACTGAGACCGGCGTGTTTCTTCCCGCACCGCTCAAAACGGCATCGCTTTCAGCGGGCGAGGTCGGATATATTGCAGCAAGTGTGAAAAACGTGTCGGATACACGTGTGGGCGATACCATTACAAACGCAAAGGGTGGCGCAGATCAGCCGCTTCCCGGCTACAAAGAAGTCACGCCCATGGTGTTCTGCGGCATTTATCCGGCAGACGGCGCTGATTACGAGGATTTAAAAGACGCGCTTGCCAAGCTCGCGCTTAACGATGCATCTTTGATCTACGAACCCGAGACATCCGTGGCACTGGGCTTTGGTTTCCGTTGCGGCTTTCTAGGCCTGCTGCATATGGAGATCATTCAGGAACGGTTGGAACGCGAGTTTGACCTCAATCTTGTGACAACCGCTCCCAGCGTGAGCTATCATGTGATGACTGTGCAAGGTGAGCAGCTTATCGTGGAAAACCCCACTAACCTGCCGCCGACGACATCGATTGAATACATGGAGGAGCCGATTGCCGATGCCACGATCATGACACCGGATGAATATGTGGGCGCGGTAATGGATATTTGTCAGGAAAAACGCGGTGTGTTCAAAAATATGGAATACCTTGAGGAAACGCGCGTGCTTATTCATTACGAGCTGCCGCTCAATGAGATCATATACGACTTTTTTGATATATTGAAGTCGCGTACGCGCGGCTATGCGTCACTCGATTATGAGCTCAAAGGCTATAAGAAGAGCGATCTTGTGCGTCTGGATATGCTGCTCAACGGTGACCCGTGCGATGCGCTGTCTATCATCGTGCATCGCGACAAAGCCTATGCCCGGGGACGCAGCATCGCCGAGAAATTAAAGGAAGCGATACCGCGGCAATTGTTTGAAATACCCATTCAGGCGGCTATCGGCGGCAAGGTTATCGCGCGCGAAACGGTTAAAGCGATGCGTAAAGACGTGCTGGCCAAATGCTACGGCGGCGATATTTCACGTAAAAGGAAGCTGCTGGAGAAGCAGAAAGAGGGCAAAAAGCGTATGCGTCAGGTGGGCAGCGTGGAGGTACCGTCCGAAGCGTTTATGTCTGTGCTCAAAATGGACTGATGAATACGCTCGGCCTATACATCCACATACCGTTTTGCCTGCGCAAGTGCGCTTACTGCAACTTTGTTTCATATCCGAGCAGGTTAGGCGACATAGACCAATATATCAATGCGCTGATTGGCGAAGCACATTTGTATGAAGACATGCTGAAAAGCCGCAGCATCGATTCTGTGTTTATCGGCGGGGGTACGCCATCGCTGTTATCGCCTGAGCAGATGGAAAAGCTGGTTGATGAACTGCAAGCCATCAGTTTCTGGCATAACGCCGAGATCACAATGGAAGCGAACCCCGAAACGCTGAATGAAGAAAAACTATCTGCATGTTACGAATTGGGTATTAACCGACTAAGCATGGGACTGCAAACGCACGAAGACGCTGTGCTTCAAGACATCGGGCGCGGTCATACATGGGATTCATTTTTAAACAGGTTCAAACTCGCTTCGCGTTTTATTGATAATATTAATGTGGATATAATATTTGGACTGCCCGGGCAGACGCTTGAAAGTTTTGATGAAACGCTGAAACGGCTTATCGATATATCGCCGACTCACATTTCGGCTTATGCACTGAAGCTTGAGCGGGATACCCCGCTTTATACGCGGTTTGATGGCATCGATGAAGATACGGACAGAGCGATGTATCATCTCGCGGCTAAAAAACTGACCGAAGCAGGATATACGCATTATGAAACATCCAATTTTGCCAAACCCGGATTTGAATGCCGTCACAACTTGAAGTATTGGACGGGTGAAGAATATCTGGGGCTCGGCGCGGCGGCATATTCGTTCCTGGAAGAAGAGGGAGGGCATCGTTTTGGCAACGTGTCATCTATCGATGACTACTTTCGATGCATTGTAGGTAAAAAGCGTCCAATAAGCGAGGATGCCCATTTAACAGGAATTGATCAGGCTTTTGAATATATCATGCTTCGTCTGAGGCTTAAACAGGGCATCGATTATAAGGATTATCACCGCAGATTCGGCAGCGACTTTTTATCCGAATTTTCCGCTGCGATTGAGACAGCGAAAAACGCCGGCCTGATCACAGCGGACAAGTGTGGAATCCGCCCGACGTTAAAGGGGTTTGATCTGCAAAATGCGCTGATCGGCGAATTTATAAAAAAACTATGAATATGAATTCGGGCACTTGACTTTGCAGACAATAAGTGCTATTTTTATATCATGGTATTAGCACTCAACCTTAATGAGTGCTAACAAAGAAAATTGGGGTTCATTGTTCCGTTTGAAAGGAGGGAGACCGATGGATTTAAGCGAAAGAAAAATTGGCATACTAAAAGCAGTCATCGATGATTATATCATGACCGGTCTTCCGATCGGGTCAAGAACGATATCTAAGAAAAGCGGCTTTGAATTGAGTTCAGCCACGATAAGAAACGAGATGGCAGACTTAGAGGAGCTTGGTTTTCTGGAACAGCCGCACACCTCTGCCGGGCGTATACCATCACAGCAAGCCTACCGTTTTTATGTGGACCGGCTTATGAAGGTGGTTAAGCTCAATCCGTCTGAAGCTGAGAGGATAAAGGGATATTTTCAGGATAAAATGAGCGAAGTCGGACAGGTGATGGAAAAGGCGGCAAAGGTGCTTTCAGACACCACGCACCATATCTCGATGGTGCTTAAGCCACAGCTCAAGAAATCCATCATCAAGCGCATACAGATTGTGAAGATCACGGAAAGAAAAGCGATACTGCTTGTGGTGACCGACGCGGGACTCGTGACGGATACGGTTATCGTTGTACCCGAAGGCATCACGCCGGACTATCTTGAGATGATTTCCAATATGCTGACGGATAAGCTGGCGTCCAAGACGCTGGAGCAAGCTGAAAACGATTTGAAAGGCTTTATGTGCGAAACTGTCAGGGATGGAAGTGATTTTGTCACAGATGTCATCAACGCGATAGAAACCAGTGTGGAGCCGCATGGCGAGAAAGGCATTTTGCTTGGCGGTACGCAGAACATAATCGAATATTCCGATTACATGAGCATTGAAAAAGCCAAGAACTTTATCTCTGTGCTTGAAACCAAAGATATGCTCTATGAGATGATGAAAAAAGCCACACAGCTTGAATTTTCAGTGACAATCGGGCATGAAAACCAAGTCAAAGAGCTTTATGATATGAGTGTCGTCACCGCCACATATAAGATTGGCGGCAAGTCACTTGGTTCTTTTGGAGTAATCGGTCCAACACGTATGGATTACGGAAAGGTGATATCCATTCTTGGGTATGTGAGCCACAGCTTGAACAGCATACTTTCAAGTTTTATAGAATCGGAAGATTAAAAGGGGGGAATGCCACGAATGAGTGACAACGAGAAAGAAATCGTCACAAACGACGCAGCTGAAAACGAAGTGTCAGAACATGAAAATAAGACTCAAAGCGAAGCCAAAGAAAACAGCAAGAAGGGTGCCAAAGCGGACAAGAAACTTGCTGAAGCATTGAGCGAAGCGCTAGCTGAGCGTGACGATTATAGAGACAAGTATCAGCGTACATTCAGCGAATTCAACAACTATAAAAAGCGAATGGCGACAACGCGCGCGGAAGCGTTTAAAGACGGGCAATGCGATGCCGTTTCACGGATATTGCCGGTGCTCGACAACTTTGAAAGAGCCCTTGAGCATATAGAGGGCGGAGAAGACAATGCGCTGGCGCAGGGCTTTGCGATGGTTTATAAGCAACTGACGGCTGCTGTGGAACAGATGGGCATTAAGGAAATGGGCGAACCGGGAGAAGCGTTTGATCCGAACTACCATCAGGCAATTCAGATGGTGGATCCGCAGGAAGGCGACGCTTCCGGTACCATCGCAGGAGTGGCTCAGAAGGGCTACAAGATGGACGACCGGGTGATCCGGCATTGCATGGTCATGGTTAACAAGTAATATATATTTTCTATACAAGGAGGGAAACAGTATATGGGTAAAATCATAGGAATCGATTTAGGAACAACAAACTCATGCGTGGCTGTGATGGAAGGCGGCGAGCCGACCGTTATCGTCAACGCGGAAGGCAACAGGACAACACCGTCTGTTGTGGCGTTTTCCAATACGGGTGAAAGATTGGTTGGTAAAGTGGCAAAGAATCAGGCAATCACCAACCCCGACAAAACCATTATCTCAATAAAAAGAGATATGGGTACAGACAGAAAGGTGACAATAGAAGGTAAAAACTATTCACCGCAGGAAATCAGCGCGATGATTCTGCAGAAGCTTAAAAGCGATGCGGAAGCTTATCTTGGTGAAAAAGTGACGGACGCTGTCATCACAGTGCCGGCTTACTTTACAGACAGCCAGCGTCAAGCCACAAAAGACGCGGGAAAGATAGCGGGACTTAACGTTCAGCGTATCATCAATGAGCCCACAGCCGCTTCGCTTGCGTATGGCATCGAAAAAGAAGAAGAGCAGAAAATACTCGTGTTTGACCTTGGCGGCGGTACGTTCGACGTATCTATACTCGAAATTGGTGACGGCGTGTTTGAAGTGCTCGCGACCAACGGTAACAACCGTTTAGGCGGCGACGACTTTGACCAAAAGGTGATGGATCACATTGTGGCAGAGTTCAAGAAATCACAGGGTGTCGATATTTCTAAGGATAAAATGGCGTTGCAGCGCATTAAGGAAGCCGCAGAGAAAGCAAAGGTTGAGCTTTCGGGCATGCTGCAGACCAGCATTAATCTGCCGTTTATCACGGCGGACGCATCGGGTCCTAAGCATCTTGACATGACGCTGACACGCGCCAAATTCAATGAGCTCACAGCCGACCTCGTGGAGCAAACGGCTGTCCCTACGCGCAAAGCGCTGCAGGACGCAGGCATATCGGCATCAGATCTGTCTAAGGTCATTCTCGTTGGCGGGTCTACGCGTATTCCCTCTGTTCAGGAGAAGGTTAAAGAGATTACCAACAAAGATCCGTATAAGGGCATCAACCCGGATGAGTGCGTGGCCATCGGCGCAGCGATTCAGGCGGGCGTTATCGGCGGTGAAGTCAACGATATTGTGCTGCTCGACGTCACTCCGCTTTCTCTTGGCATTGAAACCTTAGGCGGCGTGTTCACGAAGCTGATTGACAGAAATACGACTATTCCCACAAAGAAGAGCCAGGTGTTCTCAACAGCTGCAGACGGGCAGACAAGTGTGGAAATTCACGTGCTTCAGGGCGAAAGAGAGATGGCAGGGCACAACAAGACGCTGGGCCGCTTTAACTTAACGGGTATTCCGCCGGCACCCAGAGGCGTTCCTCAGGTCGAAGTCACATTCGATATCGACGCCAACGGTATCGTTCATGTGTCCGCGAAGGATTTGGGCACAGGAAACGAGCAGAAGGTAACCATTACCGCATCGACAAATATGTCCAAGGACGAGATCGACAAAGCAGTGAAGGATGCCGAGCAGTTTGCCGAAGAGGACAAGAAGGAAAAAGAAAAGGTTGAGATCAGAAATAACGCCGACAGCCTTGTGTTCCAGACAGAAAAGACGCTCAAAGATCTGGGCGATAAGGTGAGCAGTGAAGATAAAGGCAAGATTGAAGCCGAAGTCTCAAGCGTGAAGAGTGCCCTTGCAGGCACCGATACGGACGCGATCAAAGCGGCGACCGAAAAATTGTCGCAGGTGTCTTATGACGTATTCGGTAAGGTTTATCAGCAGGCTAACGAGCAACAGGCCAATGCGGCAGGTGCGCAGGAAGGTGCTCAGGGCAACGCGGAGCAGGCACCACCGGATGACAACGTTGTCGACGCAGATTATGAAGTTGTTGACGACGAGAAGAAAGACAAATAAAATCATATACATATGATATAGCCCAAAAGCCAGAGCGTATTAAACGCTTTGGCTTTTCGGGTGTCTATTACTTTAACTTAGGCGGTGCTTAATTTTGGCGGATAAAAGAGATTACTACGAGATTCTGGGCGTTAATAAAAACGCCACGAACGATGAAATAAAAAAAGCATACAGGAAGCTGGCTAAGCAATACCATCCGGATGTGAACGCGGACAAGGATTCGGCAGCCGAGAAATTTAAAGAAGCCAGCGAAGCGTACGGCGTGCTCAGTGATGAGCAAAAACGCAGCAAATATGACACGTATGGCCACGCGGCCTTTGATCAAAATGGCGGCGCAGGCGGTTTTGGCGGATTCGGCGGTTTTGACGATTTCATGGGCGGCTTTGGCGATATATTTGATTCGTTTTTTGGCGGCGGACGGTCCGCGCGCCGCAATGGGCCGATGCGCGGGGCTGATTTGCGTATGGAACTGCGCATCACCTTTGAAGAAGCCGCTTTCGGCGTGACCAAAGAGGTGCGGCTCAATAAAGACGAAACGTGCTCGGAGTGCGGCGGCACTGGCGCAAAAAAAGGTACTTCTCCTCAGAACTGCTCGGCATGCGGAGGAACAGGGCAAATACGCCAGCAGAGAAATACGGCATTCGGAAGCTTTGTCAATGTGGTGGATTGTCCTGAGTGCGGCGGCCGCGGCAGCATCATTAAGGAACCCTGCGCGGAATGCGGGGGCCGTGGAATCCTCACCAAACTAAAAACGGTTAGCGTAGACATTCCGGCAGGCATTGATAACGGCCAGATTTTAACGATGCGCGGTGCAGGTGCTGCTGGGCAGCGCGGAGGCCCTGCGGGTGACCTCCAAATCTATATTTATGTACAGCCTCATAAGCAATTCACACGTGAAGGATACGATCTTTATATCGATATGCCTGTGTCGTTTGTGGATGCGGCGCTGGGTGCAGAGCTCACCATACCCACGCTGGAGGGCAAGGCCAAACTCAAAATGGGCGAAGGCACACAGACAGGGACGGTCTTCCGTCTTAAAGACAAGGGTATTACGCATCTGCGCTCGTCTCGGAAAGGCAGCCTTTATGTTAAGGTCAATGTGGAGGTCCCCAAGAAGCTCAACGAGAAGCAAAAGACTTTGCTTCGGGAGTTTGATAAGTTGTCACGTAAGCATAAGAGTTTTTTTGAAAGAGTTAAGGGAGAATGAACTGGAAACAAATCTGTATTCAAACAACTGAGGACGCTGCCGATATTGTGTCATCCGTTTTGATGGATGCCGGGGCCACCGGCGTGGAAATGGCGGGCGGCAGCGTTCCTGTTGCAGAACGGGATGAGTATATCGCACAGCCTGCGGAGCATAACACTGAGATCATCGTGAAGGCTTATTATGGCGAAGAAGAATTCGAGGATACGCTGATATACGTTCAAAACTGTATCGAAGAACTAAAAGGAAAGCAGGACATGGGTTCACTCTCTGTGACTGTCAATACAATTGTCGATACAGATTGGAACGAAAATTTCAAAAAGCATTTCAAAGCCTTCCGCGCGGCAGGCTGTTTTGTTGTAAAGCCCACGTGGCAAGAATACCCAAACGAAAAAGGCGATATTGTCATCGAAATTGATCCGGGTATGGCATTTGGTTCGGGCACGCATGAAACAACGCGTATGTGCCTTGAACTGCTGCAAAAGTACATGCCAAGCCAGGCGTCTGTTCTCGATGTGGGGTGCGGTTCGGGGATTCTTGGTATCGGTGCGGCAAAGCTTGGGGCTAAAAGCGTGCTCGCGCTGGATAACGACAGCGTCAGCGTCGGTGTGGCAAAAGAAAATGCAAAATCCAACGGTGCGTCTGTGATGGAGGTGCGCCGGTCTGATCTGCTGCAGAATGCAGAAAATCAAAAGTATGATGTTATACTCGCCAATATCATCGCGGATATTATCATTCGGCTGAACGAAAACGCCGGAGATTATTTAAAGGCTGACGGCGTTTATATTATGTCGGGTATCATCGCAGACAGGGAAATAGACGTCAAAAGCTCTCTTGAGAAGAACGGATTTGATATCATTGAGACATTGAGCATGGCCGATTGGCGTGCGATTGCCGCGAGGAAAGTCTGATGCATAGATTTTACACGCTGCCTGATAATGTGGACGAAAAAAGTCTGAAAATAACCGGCGATGAAGCCAAGCATATAAAAAACGTGCTGCGAATGCAGACAGGCGATACGTTTGTCGCCTTTGATGGGACAGGCATTGATTACACCTGCCGCATTATCAGTGTTGGTACACAGATAGACACGCAGATAATCTCAAAAACCCACAATAAAACAGAGCCAAGCATCAAGGTTACGCTGTATCAGGCTTATCCTAAGTCAGCTAAAATGGAAGAGGTCGTCCAAAAAGCCGTAGAACTTGGTGCCTTTGGAGTCGTCCCTTTTATATCACATCGATGTGTCAAACGTCCTGAAGATTCTTCAAGACTGAGACGCGTGGCAATGGCCGCTGTCAAACAATGCGGCAGGAGCGTGCTGCCGCATGTGCAAGACGTTTTAAGCTTTGACAATGCCCTTTCTCTGATGAAAAAACATGACAAGCTGATAGTCTGCTGGGAAGAAGAGCATGAGACGGCGCTTAAGTCAGCACTGACTGGTGATGCGCAGGATATTGGTGTTGTTATTGGGCCGGAGGGCGGATTTGAAGCCGCAGAGGTAGAACTCATGCGTGAAGCCGGAGGTGTTGCCGTGACACTCGGGCCGCGTATCATGCGCACGGAAACAGCAGGCATTGCGGTGCTGGCGGCCATTTTTTACGAGAAAGGACAAATGCAGCTGTGAAAAAAGTGGCTTTTTATACATTGGGCTGCAAGGTCAACTCCTACGACACCGCATATATGCAATCCCTTTTTGAGCAAAACGATTACGAGACGGTTGACTTTGAACAGCCAGCGGATATTGTGGTCATCAACACGTGTACAGTCACGGCAGTGGCAGATAAGAAGTCACGCGCGGCGATACGGCGTGCCGCCAAAACAGGTCATGTGATCGTGGCCGGATGCCTTGCACAGCGCGCCGCAGGCGAGCTGCTCGAGATTGAAGGTGTCAGCGCGGTGATCGGAACCGATGAGCGAGGACGAATCGTTGAGGTCGCCGAGCAGCTTTTAAACGGCGTCAACGCGGTTAACCTCACGCATGATCTCAAAGGCTGCAGTTTTGAGCCCATGCAGGTTAGTTCTTCGGGAGAGCGAACGCGCGGTGTACTAAAGATTCAGGAAGGGTGCGATTGCTTTTGCAGTTATTGCATCATACCCTATGTGCGCGGGAGGTCGCGCAGCCGCGGATTTGATGATATACTGTCTGAAGCAGACGCGATGGCGCAAAGCGATATTAAAGAAATTGTTCTCACAGGCATTCACCTTGCGTCATACCACGATGGTGAAAGAGGGCTTGGTGACTTGATACGTGCTTTGGATCACTGCGGAATCCGCATCCGTCTTGGTTCAATAGAGCCGGGTGTGCTGGGTGAAGATTTTATTAGGCAAGCTGCATCAGCGAATAATCTTTGTCCGCATTTTCATCTATCGCTGCAAAGCGGTTCCGCTTCTGTGCTCAAACGCATGAACCGACCGTACACACCGGATGCGTATATGAGTTTTGTATCCCTGCTTCGCCGCAATTTTAAAAAACCTGCCATCACCACGGATGTGATTGCGGGTTTTTCGGCGGAAACGGATATTGAGCATAAAGAGACGCTGGCGTTTGTGGAAAAAGCCGCGTTTTCGCGGATTCATGTGTTCCCGTTCTCTGCAAGAGAAGGCACGCGCGCGTTTTCTATGACACCGCGCGTCCCCAAAACTGTGGCAAAGCAGCGTGCTGCAGAACTAATACGACTCGGTGAAATTCTCGAACAGCATTATGTTGAGAGCATGATTGGGCGTAATGCACAAGTACTGTTCGAAGAGCCGTCACGGGTTTTTGATAACTGTCTTGAAGGGTATTCGGAGCGCTATATCCGCGTGGCGGCAAAGGCTGATCGGAACGAACTCAAGACAGTTAGGTTGACTCAGCAAAAACAAAAGACTGTTTTGGGTATTTAAGGAGGTTTTTATGAGCGATTGTTTGTTTTGTAAAATCGTTGCGGGGGAAATTCCATCCTCCAAAGTCTATGAGGACGAAAAGGTACTCGCTTTTCATGATATAGATAAAAAGGCGCCTGTTCATGTCCTTATTATCCCGAAAAAGCACGTCGATTCTTTAGCGACGCTTGAAGCTTCCGATTTTGATACGGTTGCGCATATTATGGGCGTTGTTCAGAAGCTTGCATCGGAATTTGGGCTTGAAGACGGGTTCCGTTTGGTCGCTAATACAGGAAAAGACGGTGGGCAAACCGTCAATCATCTGCATTTTCATCTTCTTGGCGGGCGCTCACTTGGCTGGCCTCCGGGTTAACCACATTTATTAGCATCATCATCAAACCGTTTAACGATTTGTTATAACGGTTTATTTCTTTGCTTATATCATATATACTGTAACTGAAAATGAAGGAAAATCAATATTCACAAAAATGTAAATGACCAAATAAACAGCATATAGTATAATAAACTGGCTATGGGCAAATTTGGAGGATAACGAATGAAAATCAAAAAAGCGGTGATACCGGCAGCCGGACTCGGCACACGGTTTTTGCCCGCGACGAAAGCACAACCCAAAGAAATGCTGCCAATTGTCGATAAACCGACGATTCAATATATCGTAGAGGAAGCAATCAGCGCTGGTATAGAAAGCATTATAATCATTACAGGACGCGGCAAGCGCAATATCGAAGATCATTTTGACAAATCATACGAGCTGGAATCTGAGCTCAAAAGAAAAGGAAACACTTCACTGCTCAGCATGGTTGAGGATATTTCGCAGCTTATCAATGTTTTTTATGTGCGGCAGAAGGAAGCCAAGGGGCTGGGACACGCCATCAGCTGTGCACGCGATTTTGTGGGTAATGAGCCGTTTGCGGTGCTGCTGGGTGATGACGTTGTGGTATCCGAAAAGCCCGCTATCGGACAACTGATGGAAGTGTACGAGAAAAAGAATGCCGCAGTGCTGGGCGTTCAGCGCATAAACAAAGCCGACGTGGATAAGTACGGTATCATAGATCCGGCAAACGATATCAACGGAGGCAGGCTGCATGACGTCAAAGACCTTGTTGAAAAACCGTCGTCGGATGAAGCGCCCTCAAACCTTGCCATACTTGGGCGATATATTATCACACCGGAAATATTCGATATATTGGCTGTTCAGCAGCCCGGTAAAAACGGCGAGATTCAGCTCACAGATGCGCTCAAAACGCTGACGAGTTCACAGGGCATGTATGCTTATGAGTTCGAAGGCAAACGCTATGATGTAGGTGACAAGCTTGGGTTTTTGAAGGCGACTGTGGAATTCGCGTTGAGTCGGGAGGATTTAAGCCAAAGCTTTCGCGCTTATTTAAAAAATGTGGTGAAGGATCTGTAAATATGAGTGAAATTAAAGATATAAAAATGGCATCCGCAGGCGAGATGAAAATTGAATGGGCGAAAAAGCACATGCCTGTGCTTTCATTTCTTGAAAAGAGGTTTGAGGCCGACAAGCCGTTCAAAGATGTAAAGGTATCGCTCTCCGTGCATTTGGAAGCGAAAACCGCATACCTTTGCCGCGTACTCAAAAGCGGAGGCGCGCTGATGTCAGTGACGGGCTCAAACCCGCTTTCCACGCAGGACGACGTGGCCGCAGCATTGGTGAACGGCGGCATTGATGTTTACGCATGGCATGCTGCCACCGCGCAGGAATATGAAAGGCACATATCCATGACGCTGGACCATAAACCCGATGTGGTGATTGACGATGGGGCAGATTTGTCAGAAGCGCTTCATACAAGAGACAAAAGCAAAGCCTGCAATGTGATCGGCGCATGTGAAGAAACCACAACGGGACTTCTCCGTTACAGAGCGCGTGAAAAAAACAAGACCCTGATGTTTCCTGTTGTCGCCGTGAACGACGCAGACTGCAAGCATCTTTTTGATAACCGTTACGGTACCGGTCAATCCGTGTGGGACGGCATTATGCGCACCACAAACCTTGTGGTGGCTGGCAAGGCCGTGGTGGTCGCGGGCTATGGATGGTGCGGCAAAGGCATCGCACTCAGAGCAAAAGGCCTTGGCGCACGCGTGATTGTCACGGAGGTTGACCCCATCCGCGCGATGGAAGCGGCGATGGATGGATACGACGTGATGCCAATGGATGATGCCGCAGGACTTGGCGATATCTTTGTTACAGTCACCGGTTGTAATGATGTCATACGCAAAAAGCATTTTAAGAAAATGAAGGATGGCGCCATACTCTCCAACGCAGGGCACTTCAATGTCGAAATCAACATACCTGAGCTGGAATCGCTCTCCAAGAGCAATCACACGGCACGCCATAACATCATGGCCTATGATCTAGGCGGAAAAATGATTTATCTGCTCGCAGAAGGCCGCCTTGTGAATCTGGCTGCGGGGGATGGTCATCCTGCGGAAATCATGGATCTGAGCTTTGCGATACAGGCCTTGTCGCTAAACTATTTGATTCAAAATAAGGGTAAACTTGAGAATAAGGTTTTTAGCGTGCCGCGGGATATAGATATAGAAGTGGCTGAATTGAAACTTAAAGCGTTGGATTTAAGCATAGATTCACTGAGCGATGAGCAACGCACCTATATGTTTGGAGAAACAATATGAGTATACGCATCAATAACGGATATCTGATCACTGTCAACGCGCAGGACGCATGCATGGAAGGCTGTGTGATCGTCGACGACGGCACTATTGTCTATGCAGGGCCTGAAGAACTGGCGCCTGATATTGAAGTGACTCGCACGATAGATGCAAACGGCGGGATTATCGCACCCGGTTTTGTGAATACCCATACGCATGTGCCGATGAATCTGCTGCGCGGCTATGCAGACGACATGGCGCTGATGGACTGGCTGCAAAACAGCATTTGGCCCGCTGAAGCAAAGCTGGATGAAGAAGCTGTTTACTGGGGAACCATGCTGGCGATTGCCGAGATGGTTGCGGGCGGCATCACATGCTTTTCCGATATGTATAACTTTACAGAACAGATCGCAAAAGCGGCGGACGATGCCGGTATCCGCGCACTGATAGCGACCGCTGTGCTGGATATAGACGGACAAGGCGACAAACGCCTCGAAAAAGCGGCTGGCCTTTTTGATATCGTTAAGGACTATCCGCGGGTAGAAGCGGTGATCGGGCCGCATGCCGAATACACGGTGAGCCCTGACATGTTTAAAAAGATCGGAAAGCTTGCGCAAAAGCTGGAGTCGCGTATACATGTCCATATCTCGGAGACGTGCGGAGAACACGAAGAGTGTATAAAACGGCATGGCAAAACACCGATCGGCCTTCTCAACAGCCTTGGTCTCTTGGAGCTTCCCGTCATGGCGGCTCATTGCGTGTGGATCAGTGACGAGGATATGGCCGTGATGGCTGAGAAGGATATCAGTGTTCTGTCGTGTCCGGGCAGCAATTTAAAGCTCGGCAGCGGCATTGCACGTGTGGGCAAAATGATGGAGACGGGTGTGAATGTCAGCTGCGCCACAGACGGTGCAGCCAGCAATAACAACCTGTCCATGATGGAAGAGATGACACTCATTTCGCTGCTGCAAAAGGGCGTGAATCTGCAGCCCACGCTGATACCCGCAAAGACAGCGGTCAGAATCGCCACGATCAACGGCGCAAAGGCGTTGGGAGCTGAACAGGTGACCGGCAGCATTGAAGCGGGGAAACAGGCGGATCTTGTGGTGATCGATACGTCCGGCGTGCGTTACTGCCCAAAAACAAATCTGCTGAACCATTTCGTCTACAGCGGTTCAGATGCTGATGTGAAGCTCACAATGGTCGGCGGTGAGATACTTTATGAAAACGGAAACATCACTTTTGGTGATATTGAGGAAATCAAAGCAAAAGCGTCGCAGCAGGCGGCGAAGCTGATGACGACTTAAGGGGGATTCTGGTTGAAAAAACTAAGTTTTTTCTTTGCGGTACTGTTATTATTAACTGGCTTGCATGCCGGATGTATCCCGGCAGATGATTCTGAGAGCACGCCTCAACCGGCAACTGGCGGTGTGGCTTCGGTTGATAGCAACATAAATATAAAAGATATTGATATCACACAGCAGAACGAACAAACCGTTGTAACGTTTTCTCTTCTTAGCGGCAGCCGTAAAGCGGGATATCCGGAGTCCAAACTGGCGGAGCTGCCGCCTTACGAGATTAAGCTGCTGGACCAGCCGCAAAGGCTGATGATACGCTTTGATAACATCAGCTTTCGGGACTATGAGCCGAAAGTTTCATGGGCTATTTCAGACTTTGTACTTGGATTGTTCAGAGAGGTCCCTGCCGACGATGATTCTCTCATCATTTACATTCAGCTGTCCAGATCGGCAAGCTTTGATGTGTCTGAAAAAGAAGGCAGCCTGTCTGTGGCGTTGACCCCCGGAAAAGAAAACGAAAGCACTCAGTATTATTGTGTGTCCAACTCGTTCTATGAGCATCAGGAGGGTCGCTGGCCCGAAGAGATTGATATGCAGCCGGTTCTGTGCAGCGATCTTCAAACAAAACTGCTTATCTCAAAGCCTTTTGATACAAAAGAAGAAGCTGAAAGCTATATGCAGAGTATCAAACCGCAGCTTAAAGAAGCACTGCCCGATGCGGTTCTTTCAGTGATTGATGTCGCAAAAAGCGCATTGCCTGATTTTATTACCGATATCGATTATTTGCAGGTAGAGGGACACCGTGTTCTCATGAAGGACGGCACTTACCCGGAAACATCTGTTTTGCTTGAAAATGGGCGGTATCTTGCTACAGCTCCGGATGGATCTATTGCATTTTCTCGCTTTTATAAACCTGAGGAACCTGTGCTCGACCAGGAAAGATTTTTGATGTCAGAACAGCTTTGGATTTTAGATGCAAACGGACGGTTACAAAGCATAAACGCATCTGAATTCTTTACCATTGACAAAGCTGCATTTTCGATTGACGGGCGTTATATTGCCATACTCGATAAGTCGATCGAGAACAGAGTTCTCTACGTGTATGATTTTGAAAGCCAAACATTGATTAATCTGGGTGAAGAGGGGTTTGGCTCTCAGACGGTTGATTTTACGTGGTCGGATGCGAGCAATACGCTTTATGCGATGACAGGGAATGATACGACTAAACAGATGAAGTCCTGCGCGTTTTCTGGCGATGGCAGCATTGCCATTTCGGCTGTTGAAGAACAGGAGGGTGCGGAAGGCCATGTCGCTGTCTGGCAGGGACGGCTTTTCTTTGCGGACAGCGCTGCCGGTAAGATTTATGAAATCGCCGAAACGCGACGTGAAATAACCGATGGTGTCGATATACGTGTTCAGCCGGATTCCAACTATTTGATTGTTCTGGAAACGGAGCCCTCGCAGGATGAACAGGTTTTCACAAATCTTAAGCTATGTGATGTTGATTCCGGGGAAACGCAATATATCGTTCAGGACAGCGCTATAGAAAGCTTTGCTTTCATGCGAGGCGGCACGGTTTATTATCTTGATGCCATGGCAGAAAACACAAAAGGTGATTATCCTTATGGTCTATATGCTTACGACATAGCAATTGCCTCGCTTGATGAAGTGGCTCTGTGCAGCACCAACGAGTTTGCCACATCAGCATCGGGTATGTTATACTTTATCGATTATTTGGGCGAGTTTAATAACGGCTTTTATGCCACGTATACATATGATTTAAATGCGAAATAATGATTTTAGGAGGACGGCATGCAGGTTCCCATTTCCGAAGTGGAAAAAATCGCTACGCTTTCACGGTTAAGCTTAAGCGACGAAGAGAAAAAGCAATATCAACATCATCTTGAAGCCATACTCAAGACCGCTCAGCGCCTTGAAGAGCTGGATACAAAGGATGTTTTACCTACGGCGCATATTCAGGGCGTAGAAAACGTGCTGAGGCGGGATGTGATTGAGAAGAGCATGGACAACGAAAAACTGACGGCAAACGCACCCGAGCGTGAAAACGGTTGTTTTATTGTGCCCAAGGTTGTTGAATGAGGTGACGGATTGAAAGAATATGAATTGAGCATGAAGCAGGCCATGGACAAGCTGGCTGCCAAAGAAATAAGCGCTAAAGAGCTGGTTTCTGGTCTGCTGGACAGAATATCGGAAAAGGAACCCCAGCTGTGCGCTTTGAATTATGTTTGCAGCGAGCAGGCCATAAAAGAAGCCAAAGACGCAGATGAACGCCGCGCAAAGGGCGAACAAAAAAGTGTTTTCGACGGCATTCCTGCTATCATTAAAGATAATATTTGCACTGAGGGCATACCCACAACGTGTTCCTCTAAAATGCTTGAGAATTTTGTGCCGCCGTACAGCGCACACGTCATCGAGAGATTCAAGTCTCTCGGTATCATTACGCTTGCCAAATCCAATCTCGATGAGTTCGCAATGGGCTCATCTACTGAAAACAGCGCGTTTAAAACATCTGCAAATCCATGGGATTTGCAGCGTGTCCCCGGCGGTTCATCAGGCGGCAGCGCCGCAGCAGTTTCTGCCGGTTATGCACCGCTGGCTCTGGGCTCCGATACGGGCGGCAGCATCCGTCAGCCCGCCTCTTACTGCGGTGTTGTGGGGTTAAAGCCCACATACGGTGCTGTATCGCGTTTTGGACTTGTGGCCTTCGCTTCCTCGCTGGATCAGATCGGTCCGTTTACGCGCACCATTGAGGACGCGGCTTATTCGCTCAATGCGCTTTACAGCCACGACAGACGGGATTCGACGTCCATCGATATGGAACATCCCGACTATGCGATAGGGTTAGCAGACGGCGTTAAAGGCCTAAAGATTGGGGTGCCCAAGGAGTATTTTGCCCAAGGTCTGGGCGAGGATGCCAAAGCGGCACTCGAAAACGCCATGAAAAAATATCAAGAACTCGGCGCAATCGTGGAGGAAACCACGCTGCCCACGTTCGATTATGCGCTCGGGGCTTATTACATCATATCTTCAGCGGAAGCCACGTCCAATCTGTCACGTTACGACGGCGTGAAATACGGACACCGCGCCAAAGACTACGATGGTATTGTGGACATGTATATACAGTCCCGCAATGAAGGTTTTGGCCCTGAGGTGAAGCGCCGTATGATGCTGGGCAACTATGTGCTCAGCTCCGGCTACTACGATGCGTATTACTTAAAAGCGCTTAAGGTAAGAACACTCATCAAGCGAGATTTTGATTCATTGTTTGAAAAGTACGACTGCATACTTTCGCCAACCGCACCGACACCTGCATTTATTGCGGGAGATAAAAGCGATCCGATGCAGATGTATATGACGGACATTTATACTGTCCCTGTAAACATCGCAGGGCTCACTGCAGTTTCAATGCCCTTTGGTTTAAGCCGCAACGGTCTTCCTATCGGCGTTCAGCTGATTGCAAAGCCGCTGGGAGAACCGGAGATGCTGCGCACGGCCTATGCGCTGGAACAGGCGCTGGCACCCATCGGGGCGCCGACATTTAAAGGGGGTGAGCAGTGATGAAATACGAAACTGTGATTGGGCTCGAGGTACACGTCGAGCTCGCGACTGAAACAAAGATTTTCTGCCCATGCGAGAACAAATTTGGCGGTGAACCCAATACGCACTGCTGTCCCGTCTGCACCGGTATGCCGGGTGTGCTTCCCGTGCTCAATGAAAAGGTGGTAGAGTTTGCGGCACGCGCAGGTCTTGCGACTAACTGCAGAATCGCGAATTTTTCCAAGATGGATCGCAAGGGCTACTATTATCCCGATCTGCCTAAAGCATATCAAATATCGCAGTTTGATCTGCCGCTCTGCAAAGAGGGTTTTGTGGATATCGTTGTGAACGGCAAAGAAAAACGCATTCACATTACGCGTATTCACATGGAAGAAGACGCGGGCAAGCTGCTGCATGACGCATGTGCAGGCACAGCGGTGGATTACAACCGCTGCGGCGTGCCGCTGATCGAAATCGTGACTGAGCCTGATATGCGCAGCGCTGATGAAGCAAAGGCTTTTCTGGAAGCGCTGAAAAGCATCATGCAATACACAGGCGTCTCCGACTGCAAGATGCAGGAGGGGTCGCTCCGCTGTGACGTCAATATTTCCGTTCGCGAAGAAGGCAGCGATGTGCTCGGCACGCGCACGGAGATGAAGAATCTCAACAGCTTTTCTGCCGTTTACCGTGCGATTGAAGCGGAAAGCGTCCGTCAGATTGCCGTTTTAGAAGACGGCGGTGCCGTTCAGCAGGAGACGCGGCGGTTTGACGATGTGAAGGGAAAAAGCTACGCGATGCGCGGCAAGGAAGAGGCGCACGATTACCGTTATTTTCCCGATCCCGATCTTGTACCGATCACATTATCGGACGAACGGATCAACCAGCTTAAAGACAGCTTGCCTGAATTGCCAGAAGCGAAGAAGAGACGTTATGTCGATGAACTGGGACTGTCTGAATACGATGCGGGTGTGCTGACGGCCGAGAGCGACATCGCGGCATTCTTTGATGCGTGCCTTGAAGAATATGATGAGCCCAAAAAGGTCTGCAACCTTATCACAACGGATTTGCTTCGGCTTTTGAAGGAAGACGGTATTTCGTCTGATAATAATCCAGTGAAACCTGCCCATCTTGCCGAGACGCTCAAGCTTATTGAATCAGGAAAGGTCAATATTACGGTTGCCAAAACTGTTTTTGAAGAATGCTTCCGTACAGGCGAATCACCGGCTGCCATTGTTGAAAAGAAAGGGCTCGCACAGATCAGCGATACGGATGAGATCCGAACCATGATTCGTGATATCATTGCGAATAATCCGGGTCCCGTTGCCGATTATAAGGGCGGGAAGAAAAAGGCTCTGACATTCTTTGTGGGGCAGGTGATGAAAGCCACACGCGGCCAGGCGAACCCGCAGGTTGTCAACAGCATTGCACTGGAGGAACTTGACAAAGCGTAAGCATCGGCATTTATAATACAATACAGCGCCTTGTTTTCAGGCTGTAGATATCAGCCATTTTAAAACAATAGCGCTGTATTTTTATATCAATGGCATAAAAACGGGAGTAAATCAATAAAATTTTAAGCAAATTAGAGAAAACGCTTATTTTTTCCCTTGCATTGTGCTATAATCAAAAGTCAGTAGATTTAAATAAGGGGCGAAGATAATTTTGCGTAGCATGACGGGCTTTGGGCGAGCCGAAGTCGAAGAAGATGGCAGAAAACTGACGATTGAACTGAAAACAGTCAATCACCGTTTTTTGGATATCAATATCCGTATTCCGCGGACGCTTGGATTTGCAGAGGAACTAATTCGTAAGTCCATAAAAGACAGGCTTGCGCGCGGTCGTGTTGATGTGTTCGTGAACTACAGCACGTTGGAGAGCGATGCCAAGACCGCCGTGGCTGATATCGGGCTCATGCGCTCTTATCTGGAAGCCGCGCGTCATGCTGCAGGTGAAACAGGCATTCAAGACGATTTGCAGCTTTCACACATGATCCGCATTCCTGACATGATCGTCATACAGGAAGCAAGCGAAGACGAGGATCGTCTCTCGCGCATCGTGCTCAAGGCAGCGCAGCAGGCTATTGAGGCGCTGGAAGGTATGCGCTTGCGCGAAGGTGAATCGCTCAAGTTAAATATCATTGAGTGTCTGGATGCGTTGGAAGCCATACGCAGCCGCATTGATGATAGAAAAGACGAGGTTGTCAGCGAATACGCCGTTAAACTGAGACAACGGATATCAGAGCTTATCGCAAATACAGAGATTGACGAAGCGCGTTTTAATACCGAGGTCGCGCTCATGGCGGACAGAGCGGATGTGACAGAGGAGATTGTGCGGCTCGGTACCCATATCAATGAATTCAGAAAGGCTGTGAGTGATAAAAAAGCCGTGGGCCGCAAGCTTGATTTCATGGTGCAGGAGATGAACAGGGAAATAAACACCATTGGGTCTAAATCGCAGGATTATGACATCACGGGTGCAGTGATAGAAGGCAAAAGTATCATTGAGAAAATAAGAGAACAAGTTCAAAATATTGAATGATTTATGGAGGATATGTTATGGCGATCAAGCTGATCAACATCGGTTTCGGCAACATCGTATCAGCGAACAGACTGATTGCGATCGTAAGTCCTGAATCTGCGCCGATAAAGCGCATCATACAGGAGGCAAGGCAAAAGGGCAATTTGATTGATGCCACATACGGAAGACGCACACGTGCTGTGATCATCACGGACAGCGATCATGTGATTCTCTCGGCAGTTCAGCCTGAGACAGTGGCACATCGTTTGTCCGATAAAGACGATGACGCAGAGGAGTAGTGCATGGTCAAGGGGCTGTTGATTGTCCTGTCCGGCCCGTCGGGTACCGGAAAAGGGACGGTGTGCAAGGCGCTGTTAAAAAAGCGCAAGGACATTTCATTATCAGTTTCATGCACCACACGCGCACCGCGCGCGGGAGAAAAAGACGGTGTAAGCTATTTTTTCAAAACGCGCGAGGAGTTTGAGAAGCTCATCGAAAAAGACGCGTTTCTGGAATATGCTGATGTGTTTTCAAACTATTACGGCACACCCAAAAGCTTCGTGGATGCGGCGATAGATGAAGGCAAGGATGTTTTGCTGGAAATCGATGTACAGGGTGCGCTGAAGGTAAAAGCGGCATACCCACAAGGCGTTTATATCTTTCTGGTACCGCCTTCAATGGAGGAACTGGAAAACCGCATAAGAAGCAGGGGAACGGAAACGGCTGAGCAAATTGAAGCAAGGCTTGGAAAAGCCAGCGCGGAAATGAAGCTGATGAAAAAATATGATTACAGAATCGTCAACGACAGCGTAGACGATGTGGTGAATCGGATAGAAGCCATTATGACAGCGGAGAAATTAAGAGTTTCCCGCCATGAAGACGAAACAAAGGAGTGATTCAATATGATGTATCCGGGAGTCAGTGAACTCAAAGAAAAGGTAGACTGCCGTTATACGCTCGTCGTGGAATCGGCCAAAAGAGCGCGGCAGCTCGTGGACGGTGCCGAGCCTCTCACAGAAGAGCATGAGGCGAACCCCGTCTCTCAGGCGGCTAAAGAGATCTACAGTGACAAGATCACCTATATCACACCGGAAGAGGGATAACCATGCCCTTAACGGTCGTTGTCGGCATATCGGGCGGTATAGCCGCTTATAAGTCGGCTTATCTCGTCAGCGCACTTAAAAAACGGGGCTATGATGTCCATGTGCTGATGACACAAAACGCGCTTAAATTCGTCGGTGCTGTCACTTTTGAAACGCTTACGGGCAATGCCGTGCTCACCGATACGTTTGAGAGAAAAGAAGAATATGATGTGAAGCATGTCTCGCTGGCCAAAAAAGCAGACATGCTTATTATTGCGCCCGCAACTGCGGATATTCTTGCCAAAGCAGCGGCAGGCATTGCTGATGATATGCTCACCACGACACTGCTTGCGGCCGCATGTCCGGTTGTGTTTGCGCCTGCCATGAACGAAGCGATGTTCGCGGATACGGCGACACAGCACAATATTTCGATGCTTAAAAAGCGCGGCTATTACGTCATGGATACGGGCGAAGGGCTTCTGGCGTGCGGCGATGTCGGTTCAGGGCGTATGAAGGAGCCCGATGAGATCATCGACTATGCACATGATGTGTTTAAATCGCTTCATGATATGGCGGGTATCCGCGTGCTTGTGTCCGCTGGGCCCACGCGTGAGATGATCGATCCAATTCGCTTTTTGTCCAACCGATCCACGGGGAAAATGGGCTATTCGATTGCACAAGCGGCGATAAACAGAGGCGCCGATGTCACAATCGTATCCGGCCCAACAGCGCTGGAAGTGCCGCCTAAAGCCAGAATGGTTCATGTGGTATCCGCAGCCGAAATGGCTTCGCAGATGATAGCGTTCAGCCAGCAGGCCGACATCATTGTGATGGCGGCGGCCGTTGCGGACTATACGCCAAGGACGGTCAGCAGTCAGAAAATAAAAAAAGGAGCGGACATGACACTCGAGCTTGTTCGTACAGAGGATATATTAAGTGAGCTCGGTGCGAATAAGAAAGACAATCAGCTTCTTATGGGCTTCGCCGCTGAAACGCAGGATTATGAAGTCAATGCCAAAGAGAAGATGAACAAAAAGAACCTTGACATCATCGCTCTCAACGATGTCTCCCGCATCGGCGAAGGGTTTGAGTCAGATAGCAACAATATCACTCTATTCTTAAAAGACGGCACGTCGCAGGATCTGGGAAGCGATAGCAAAACCGCATTATCACGGCGCATCATGGATGTGCTTTTCGCGCAATATCAAAAGAGCAGGTAATCCGATGTACGCAAAGGTCATTATCGACATTATCCATTCGGAAGTGGACAGAGTATTTGAATACAAAGTTCCCGATGATATAACGCTCGATGTGGGCTTTCGTGTTCACGTGCCGTTCGGGCGCGCCAACACCTTGCGTGAGGGCTATGTCATCGGCCTGTCGGTTAAGTGTGATTATCAAGGCGATGATATCAAAAGCATTACAAAGGTGCTCTCAGACTTCGCCGCTTTCACGACAGGGCAGATCAAACTGGCGGGCATTATGCGCCGCTACTACCACACCACGCTGGCGTTGGCTCTGCGATTGATGTTTCCGGCGGAAATGCGCGGCGGGCGTATCGGGGACAAGCTGGAGCGTGAACTCGTATTGTCTTTAGACGATGAAGCGTTTGAACAAGCCATGCGTTCGCTGATGACGGCGAACGGCAAACCGAAAGCGCCCAAACAGCTTGAGATTCTCAAAACCATGCGTCAATACGGCGTGCTGAAAACCGCGGCGCTTGAGGAGCTTATTCCCGGCAGTGCGTCTTCTCGTGATGCGCTTGTGAAAAAAGGCTTGCTGGAGATGCGCACGGTGGAAACGCTGCGCAACCCACGCAAAACAGCAGAGCGCGAAGAAGACTTTGATCTGACGGAGGATCAGCTCAACGCCGCTAATACCATTCTTTCCGCCACAGGCAAATATCTGCTTCATGGCGTTACCGGCAGCGGCAAAACAGAGGTCTATATCCATATCGTGCGTGATTGCCTGAAACGCGGCAAGAGCGCTATTGTATTGGTTCCCGAGATTTCGCTGACACCTCAGCTTGTGGCCATGTTTGAAAGGCGCATCGGGCAGGAGATCGCGGTGTATCATTCCACGCTTACGGCTGGGGAACGCTATGACGAGTGGAAACGCATGGCAACGGGACATGCGAAGGTGGTGATCGGCGCACGCTCAGCGATATTTGCGCCGCTTAAAGACATAGGCGTCATTATCATCGACGAAGAACATGAATCCAGCTATAAATCGGACATGCATCCCAAATATACGGCGCATGAGGTGGCGCGTATGCGCGCCAATATAGAAAATGCGTCACTCGTTCTCGCTTCTGCGACGCCTTCTGTGGAAAGCTATATCAAGGCCAAAAACAACATTTATCAGCTTGTACAGATGCCAAAACGATTGTTTGGGCTCAAGCTTCCCGATGTAGAAATTGTCGACATGCGCGACGAAGTGGTGCGCGGAAACAGAACCATATTTTCCGGCCTTTTGTACAGCGAAATCAGTCAAGCGCTGGAGAATCACCGGCAGGTGATGCTGTTTATCAACAGGCGTGGTTATTCCACGTTTGTGATGTGCCGCGGATGCGGATATGTGGAATATTGCGACAGATGTGAAGTGACCATGACGTATCATGCAAACCGCGGGTCGCTTATGTGTCACTATTGCGGACGCACAAAACGATTGAGAGACGTGTGCCCCGCATGCGGCAAACCGTATCTCAAACACTACGGCATCGGCACACAGCAGGTGGAGGAGCAAACAAAAGCGCGGTTTCCAAACGCACGTGTGCTGAGAATGGATCTTGATACAACGCGCGGCAAAGATGCGCATTTAAAGATATACGAGCAATTTAAAAACGGTGAAGCCGATATACTGATTGGTACCCAGATGATCGCCAAGGGTCTGGATTTCGCGCGTGTATCCCTCGTGGGCGTGGTGGCGGCAGACAATTCGCTTTTTATCCCTGACTACCGAAGTCCCGAAAAAACGTTTGAACTGCTTGAACAGGTGGCGGGGCGCGCAGGACGCAAAGATCCGGGAAAGGTGGTTGTTCAAACCTACTCGCCTGACCATTACGCCATCGATTTTGCCAAAAAACACGATTTTGAAGGCTTTTTTGAAGAAGAAATGAACGTACGACGCACCGCGCTTCTTCCACCTTATTCAGTATTCTTCCGTTTTGTTTTTACAGGAAAAAAAGAGAACGCTGTGAGAGATGCGTGCCTTGATTTTGAGAAGGGGTTTCGTGAAGCGTTTTCAGATGTTTTTGATAATCTGCTGCTGTTTGACTACGGAGAAGCGCCCATTAAGAAAATACAAGGGCATACGCGCTGGCAGGTGCTCATCAAGGTGCTCAACGACTCAAACCTTGCACAGTTCAGAAAAAGATTATATATTTATACGGACACAAAGCAATATAAAGACTGTGCGTACGGAATGGAAATCAATCCGCAGAGTATGATATAGGGGGAGAGAGGGAAATATGGCAATCAGAGATATTGTAACCGGAACGGACAACCCGGCATTACGAAAAATATCGAGGGAAGTCAAAAAAATCAACAAGCATATATTGACGCTGCTGGACGATATGAAGGAGACACTCAAGGTGGAGGAAGGTGTGGGTCTTGCCGCGCCTCAGGTCGGCGTACTTCGTCGTATTGCCGTTATTGATTTTGATGAAAAATACTACGAACTCATTAATCCAAGGATATTAAGCGCATCCGGAGAAGCAGTCGCAGAAGAAGGATGCCTTTCGGTGGCCGGCACGAGGGGCCTTGTGCAGCGACCTGACAAATTAACGGTTGAGTATGAAGACAGAAACGGCAAAAAGCAAAAAATAGAAGTCACAGATATTACGGCACGTATATTCTGCCATGAAATTGATCATCTTGACGGTATTTTGTTTGTGGATAAAATAACTGAAGAGCAAGACGAAGAAGGAGAATAAGTTTTGGCATTAAGAGATGTGGTGACAGGAGCCGATAACGAGACGCTGAGAAAGGTTTCTCGTGAGGTAAAAAACATGAATGAGCATATATTGACGCTGCTGGATGACATGAAGGAAACGCTTATTGTGGAAGACGGCGGGGGACTGGCTGCCCCGCAGGTCGGCGTGCGGCGCCGTATCGCGGTGGTTAGTTATGAAGATGAATATTATGAAATCATTAATCCAAAGATTCTCAGCGAATCGGGTGAGCTGATTGAAGAGGAGGGCTGTCTGTCGCTTCCCGGTATCTGGGGGCCTGTCAAGCGGCCTGAAACCATCAGAGTTTCTTACCTGGACAGAAACGGTAAGGAGCAGGAAATCGAAGCCACGGGCATGCTCGCACGGATTTTCTGTCATGAAATTGACCATCTGGACGGCGTGCTTTTTGTCGATAAAATGATCGAGGAGAACGAATGAGGCTTGTTTTTATGGGGACGCCGCAGTTCGCGGTGCCCAGTTTAGAAAAGCTGATAAATAGCGGCTATGAGATCGCCGCTGTGGTGACCCAGCCGGACCGCAAGAGCGGCCGCGGCCATAAAGTGTTGCCGCCTCCTGTAAAACTATTGGCTGAGGATCACGGCATACCCGTACTTCAGTTTGAAAAAATCAAGTCGCCCGAGGGTGTGGCGGCCTTAAAGGCGCTTGCGCCGGAATTAATTGTGACAGCCGCTTTCGGACAGCTTCTTTCCAAGGAGATACTCGATATTCCTTCTCTTGGCTGTCTTAACGTTCACGCATCGCTTCTGCCAAAATACCGCGGTGCCGCGCCTATTCAGTGGGCCATTATCAACGGTGAAAGCCGTACTGGCGTCACCATCATGTACATGAACGAGGGGCTCGATACCGGCGATATGATCACATCTGCAGCGGTGGACATAGGCGAATTCATGACAGGCGGCGAACTATACGAACTGCTGGCGAAACTGGGGGCAGAGCTGCTCGTCAAAACGATTCAAAACATTCAAAGCGGTGACACGAAGCGTGCTGTACAGGACGAAGCGAAGTCAAGCTATTATCCGCCGCTTAATAAAGCGCTTGCGGAAATTGACTGGAAAAAATCCGCGCGAGACATTCACAACCTAGTGCGCGCGCTTAATCCCATCATGGGCGGTATGGCTCATATGGGCCATGATACGATTAAAATATGGCGGACTTCTGTGGAAACGGGCAGCGCTGAGCCGGGAAGTCTGGTCTTTGCGGATGCAAAGAAAGGTCTTGTGGTCGGCACTGGCGACGGGTTTCTTCGCATCGAGGAAATGCAGGCACCCGGAGGCAAACGCATGGCGCCCAGCGACTACCTGCGAGGTAAAGAACTGCCCGGGAGCCGCTTCGAATGAATGCACGAGAGGCCGCATACAATGCGCTTAACGCCATACTTCGTGAGGGCGCTTACACGTCACTGGCGCTTAAGAAACACATTCCGGCGTCTTTTTCGGCAGAGGACAGGCACTTTGTTTCGCTGCTGCTGCGGACAACGCTGGAGAATCTGATCCGCATTGATTATGCGCTCAAAGGATTCATCAAGTCGGGGCGTGTACACGGCAGTGTACGCAATAATCTGAGGCTGGGCGCTTGCCAGCTTCTTTTTATGGATACGCAGGGGTACGCGGCTGTCAACGAAAGTGTGAGCCTTGCCAAAAAGATAAAACCGCAAACAGCGGGTTTTGTCAATGCCGTGCTGCGCGCGCTCGATAAAGGCAAAGACAATATCGCGTACCCAAAAAGCAAAGATGCAAAAACACTGAGCGTGCTTGCCAGTTACCCTGAATGGATTTGTGAGAAGTATATCAATGATTTTGGCTGGGACTTTGCTAAAGAATTGCTGACATATAAAGCGCCGACCGCCACCACTGTGCGCGTGAATACGTTAAAAACGGATACGAGTTCGTTTTGGGAAGAATTGCAAGCAATGGGCTTTAAAGCTGAAAAAGGATTGGTACAGGATGCTTTTGCTGTTTCCGGTCTGACAGATATTGAAAACCTCAGCATGTATCAAAGCGGGCGCATGGCTATCCAGTCGGAGAGCGCAATGCGAGCTGTGTTGGCGATGAACGTAAAAAAAGGAGACAGCATGCTCGACTGCTGTGCCGCGCCCGGCGGCAAAAGTGCTTACGCGGCTGCGCTTGCAGAAAATGAAATGGAAATTACCGCATGGGACATACATGAGCATCGGGTGGATATGACACGAAAGAACTATGAACGGCTTGGTGTCGCTCACGCAAAGGCTGATATTCACGACGCGCGCGTGCTTGACCCGACGCTCCAACATCAGTTTGATGTGGTTCTTGTCGATGCGCCCTGCAGCGCTATGGGGCTCATGGCACATCATCCGGACATTCGTTATACGCGAAAACCGGAGGATATCACAAGTTTAACTCAACTGCAGTTGGAAATACTGTCGGTATGCGCACGTTACGTCAAGGCGGGCGGAACGCTTGTATATATGACTTGTTCGATTAACAAAGAAGAGAATGAACAAATTACGGATGCATTTTTAAGCAATTCTGAGGGCTTTGCCTATTCGAAGCCGCCTCAGACGCTTTACCCGCATGAATGCGGATCAGACGGCTTTTACTATGCCATGATGAGGAGACAATGAACGATCTGTTATCGCAGGATATATCACAACTAGAAAATATACTCGCGGACCTCGGTGAAAAAAAGTTTGCCGCCAAACAGCTGAGGGCTTGGCTGTGTAAGGGCGTGCCTTTTGAAGAGATGACAAATTTGTCAAAGTCTCTGCGCGCTAAGCTGCGGGAAAACTATAACGAAGGGTATGCTCGCATCGCGCAAAAGCACACGTCTCAGGACGGAACGGTCAAGTATCTGCTTGAAATGACAGACGGCAGCCTGATCGAATGTGTGGTGATGCAATACCATCACGGGCGCACGCTTTGTGTATCCACGCAGGTTGGATGCCGCATGGGCTGCTTGTTCTGCGCGTCTGGCATCGAAGGTTTGATTCGCCAGTTAACCGCAGGTGAGATGCTTTCAGAGCTGATTGCCGCGCGTGAAAGCGGCGAGATCAGCAATGTGGTACTAATGGGCAGCGGCGAACCTCTTGATAACTACGACAATGTCATCGCATTTATCCGCGCAATGCAGTCCGAATTCGGCATCGGGATGCGTCATGTTTCGCTGTCAACATGCGGGCTTGTTCCCGGCATATTAAAGCTCGCCGAGGAAAAGCTCTCCATTACTCTTTGCTTGTCTTTGCATTCGGCTATCGATGAAAAACGCAAGAAACTGATGCCTGTCGCAAAAGCGTATACGATCAATGAAATTATAGAAGCGGCAAAAGTATACTTTAAAAATACGGGACGCCGCATTATAATAGAATATACGTTGATTCGCGGTTTTAACGACGGGCAGGGGGATATCGAAGCGTTAAAGCGGGCTTTGCGAGGCCTTGCCTGCCATATCAATGTGATTCCGCTTAACAGTACCCCTAAAAGCACAGCTTTTCGGGAGCCCCGTCAGGATGACAATTTCAAACCGCCGTCAAAAAAAGAAAGCTACGCATTTGCCGCGGCACTTGAACGAAACGGCCTCAGCGCGACCGTCAGGCGGGCTCTGGGCAGTGACATCGAGGGGGCATGCGGACAATTGAAACGAAGAGTGAGTGAAAAATGATCTATTACGCCAAAACACATAAAGGCAATGTCAGAAAACTCAATGAGGATGCTGTGTATATTCCCGAGGACAGCATCGGTTTCTTTGCGATACTCGCAGACGGTATGGGCGGGCACAACGCAGGTGACGTGGCCAGCAGCCTTGTGGTGAACACAGTGAAAGCGTTTCTTAACGATATTGACCCCGCATGCATTAACGAAGGCAGTGTCAGAGATGCGCTTTGCCATGCGAACACACTCATTTGGAATGAATCCTGCGCCAACAAAAATCGTAATGGCATGGGTTCAACAGCAACGGTCGCCGTATTTGCAGGCAGCTGTGTATATATCGGCCAGGTGGGAGATTCGCGCGCATATCTTTTGAGGAACGGTGCGCTCACACAGATTACAAAAGATCATTCGTATGTGCAGCTTCTTATAGACCGCGGCTTTATCACACAAGATGACGCTGCAAGGCATCCGCAGAGAAACATTATTACGCGTGCAGTGGGTACGGAATGTGATGTGGAAGTGGATACGTTCATTGTTGAGCTGAATGAAAAAGATGTGATCCTGCTTTGTTCAGACGGTCTGAATAACGCGGTTTCCGATGAAGACATTGCAAAGCTGCTGTCAGACGATTTGTCTGTGGCGCCTGAGAGGCTGATACAAGCAGCACTCGACAATGGCGGTACCGACAATATCAGTGTCATTATTGCCGCATTAGACGGAGGTGCGCAATGATCGGGCGCGTTCTTGGCGGCAGATATGAAATTATTGAGGCGATTGATTCGGGCGGCATGGCTTATGTGTACAAAGCGCGATGCAGAAAAACCGATCATTATGTGGCGGTTAAAGTATTAAAAGAAAAATTTTCGGGCAGTGCCGAGTATGTCAAAAGGTTTAAAAAAGAAGCAGAAGCCGTTTTTTCGCTTGAACATGAAAACATCGTTCGCGTGAGCGATATCGGTTGCGACGACGGCACATATTATATGGTGATGGAATATATCTCGGGCTTTACCTTAAAGACACTGATCGAGCGAAACGCTGTGATTCCCGAAAAAAAAGCCGTTCTATATGCAATACAAATATGCTCGGCTTTATCGGCTGCACACAGACGTGGTATTATCCATAGGGACATCAAACCTCATAATATCTTGCTGGACGATGATGACACCGCAAAAGTCACAGACTTTGGTATTGCCAAAAGCTTGTCCACCTCTCAGGATGAAGAAAAAGAGGTTATTGGCTCGGTCTATTATGTTTCTCCGGAACAGGCGCGCGGCGATAGTGTGGACGCACGGACTGACATCTATTCGCTGGGCATTATGCTTTATGAAATGATCACGGGTGAGCTGCCGTATACGGGAGATCAAACCGTATCGGTTGCACTTAAGCATATCAACGAAAAAATCACAGCGCCTATTGAGAAAAATCCGGAACTGAGCAGATCGATCAACAATATCGTCCTCAAAGCCACCAGCAAAAATAAAAAAGACAGATACCGGTCAATGGAAGCATTTAAGGAGGATCTTGTTCACGCACTTGTTGACCCAACCGGCGATTTTGTTGACTTGCGTGACGTGTATCAAAACAATGAGACACCTTCAGTCAATAAACATAAATGGTGGAAAATCGGCGTTTTTATCGTTATTGCAGCTATTCTTGTCACCGCCGGCATCACAGTTATATCGCTGCTGAACAAGTCAAATTCGCAAATGCTCAGTATGCCTGATCTGTTGGGGCAAAGTGTCGATACTGCGACTCAAACGCTCAACAGTATGGATATTCGCACACAATTTACATATGAGCCTAGCGAGACTGTCGATGAAGGATTCGTCATATCACAGACTCCTGAGTCGGGTGCTGCAGTCAAGAGAGGCAATACTGTAACGCTCACGGTTTCCAGCGGCCCTTCCGCGTTGCTGATGCCGGACGTGACAGGTCTTGCGCTGCAGGAAGCGACAGATACGATTGAAAACATGGGGCTTATTCTTGATAACGTCACCTACGAGTTCCAAAACGATTTTCCCGCAGGCAATGTGATTTCACAGGTGCCCGATGTTGGCAGCGAAGTGTATGCTGGCAATACAGTTAATCTTGTGATATCGACGGATATTGAGGAATCGGTTGTACCGATGCCAAAGGTCACGGATATGCTTGTTGATCAAGCAGTATCCTCGCTTAGAGAGAATGGCTTCAGTTCCTTTTATGTGTTCGAAGATGAAAGCGATTTGCCCGAAGGCACGGTATATGATCAATTCCCGGCTCAAGGCATTCCCACATCATACAGTGATGAAATCGACCTTTATATCAGCCAATACGAGCAAAAGGACTACTATGCATCGTTTTCAGATCAGGTCGATGTGCCGGACAAAGAATCGAAGATTCGGATTGTGATTGTCACTGAACAAAATAATGTTGAGATAAGCTTTGTCGTAGGGCTTGACCAGGCGCCATACAGCGGCTCCGTGCCCATCGAAAAGGAACTAATGTTTATGAGCGGCGGCATGAAAACTGTAAAGGTTTTTGTGAACAACGTTGAAGTGATTTCGCGTGAGGTGAACTTTGTCAAACGTGATCGAGAATAAACAGGGAACGATATTAAAAGGCATCGGCGGATTTTATTATGTCCGCGATAAAGAAGGATGCATTCATGAATGCAAGGCAAGGGGCCGTTTTCGCAACGATAATGTAACCCCGCTGCCGGGAGATCGCGTTTGCTTTTCCACAAACGAGGGTGCCTACGGTTTTATTGAGGAAATATGTGAGCGGCGTAATGAACTGTCTCGCCCGCGCGTTGCCAACATTGATCAGGTTGCCATCGTGATTTCCGTTTACAAACCAAAGGCTGACTGTCTGCTTTGCGACAAACTGATCGTTCAAAGCAAAAAGGCGGGGATTATTCCGCTTCTGGTTTTGAATAAATGCGATGCCGCTGATGACGTCTCAATAAATACAATGCGGAACGAATATCAGAATGTCTGCACCTGCGTCTGTGTGTCTGCCGCAACCGGCGGTGGGCTTGACGATTTAAAAAAACACATGAAAGGCCGCAGCACATGCTTTGCAGGCCAATCAGCTGTAGGCAAGTCGTCTATACTCAATGCGCTTTTCCCCGAGCTCTCGCTGGAAACCGGCGGGCTTTCCAAGAAAACAGACAGGGGCCGCCACACCACGCGGCACGCGGAACTGCTGGTGATGGATGATATTTCGGGTATGGTGGTGGATACGCCGGGCTTTTCGTTTCTGGATAGTGTTGATTTGCTGCCCGAAGAGCTTAGTGCGTACTATGATGACATGACGCCGTTTTTAAAAGACTGCCGTTTCACCTCATGCGTCCATGCCAACGAGCCTAATTGCGGTGTCAAGCAGGCTGTTGCCGACGGTTTTATCAGTGAAGGACGGTATCAACGATACCTGACAATATTAAAAGAATTAAAGGAAAAGAGGTTGAGAGAATATGATTAAAGTGGCGCCATCAATACTTTCAGCGGATTTTACGAAAATATATGACGCTGTCAAGATGCTGGAAAAAGCGGGCGCGGATTATATCCATTGTGACGTGATGGACGGTAAATTCGTCCCCAACATTACTTTCGGACAAAATATGGTTCGTGATCTGCGAAAACATACCAAGCTGCCGCTCGATGTTCACCTTATGATCGTTGAACCGGAAAGGTTTGTCACAGAGTTTGCGGAGGCAGGCGCAGATATCATCACGGTGCATGCCGAAGCGACAACGCATCTTGACCGTACGATACAGCTGATCAAAAAAGCCGGTAAAAAGTGCGGTGTGTCTCTGAATCCTCATACGCCGCTCAATGTGTTGGATTATGAGCTGGATCAGCTCGACATGGTTCTTTTGATGTCTGTCAATCCCGGCTTTGGCGGACAAAGCTTTATCCCGTACTCTGTACGCAAAGCGCAGCAACTCAAGCAAATAATTGATTCACGCGGACTTTCCATCGATATTGAAATGGACGGGGGACTGGGCGCGCACAACGCCAAGCTTGTAACGGATGCAGGAGTTAACGTCATCGTGGCGGGCAATGCCGTTTTTACCGCAGAGAATCCCAAAGATATGATCAGCCGGCTCAAACTGGAAAAATGAAATATTTGATCGTTTCAGGCGGCGTGTCTCCAAGCAAAGCCGACCTGTTTAAGCACATTAAAGCTGCAGATATCGTGATAGCGGTTGACGGTGCGGCCGATATATTTGACAAATACGCTTTATCGCCTGACTATATTGTCGGCGACATTGATACGGCGGATCCCAAAAGCGTTTCGCGGCTTGAGACCGGCGGTTCGTCAGTTATAAAGCTCCCCAGAGCAAAAAATCAGACGGATACGGAAGCTGCCATGAACCATGCGCTTGAGTTTGGTGCCCAAGATATTGTCATATTAGGCGCAACAGGACGGCGTATGGATCATACACTGGCAAATATCGCAATGCTTGTTCGTGCTGCGCGTGCGGACGTTTGCTGCCGTATTATAGATAAATATAATGAGATGTGGGCTGCGGCTGGAGAGCATCGTTTCAGCGGCCGCATCGGACAGACTGTGTCGATTCACCCGCTGACAGGTGATTTAATTGTCAATGCAAAAAATCTTGAATATCCGCTGGATGATCTGGCGCTTCGTATGGATTCGTCCAGAGGTATCAGCAATATCATAAAGAAAAATCCGGTTCATCTATCTATCTCGGGCGGTTTTGCGCTGATCATAAAGATTAGAGGCAAAGCGTAACACTTCCGTAAGGCAATTCGTATGATATAGCAGGACCAAATGCAGTATCGCTCACGGAGGTGATAACGTGTTGTGCGGAAACTGTATCATGCGAAGACTCATCGCAGGCTTCATTATCATTATCGGCATTATCCTGTTAATTTGTTTTATGCCGTATTGGATGTGGCTCGCGTTGCTGGGGGTGGCGCTCATCGCTGGAGGATGTTTCATCCTGCTCAGGAAAATATGCTGACGATTTATGGAGGTGGATATGTTGAGGATTTATTGTGTCAAAGCGCCGCGGATATTGCGCGGGCTACTCAGAAAGCTTTTTAAATAAAGCATACATAGGGGCTGTCTTATAACAAAAAGCAATGGGCGTGCTGTTCAGACAGCCCCAAAAAGGGTAAAGCAAAAGGACCGCCAATCAGGCAGCCCTGTTTTTTGGTTGATCTATGAACGATTATCCGCGGGTTACCTTGCCAGAACGAAGGCACCTTGTGCAGACATACATTCTTTTGGGAGCGCCGTCAACGATTGCACGGACACGCTGAACATTGGGTGACCATGTTCTTCTGCTTTTTCTATTGGAATGGCTGACAGTGTTTCCCGATACGATGCCCTTTTTGCAAACCTCGCAGTATTTTGCCATTGTCTTTACACCTCTCTCCTTAACCCAAAAATAGCACGGAAAATATTTTATCATTGAAGATACTATTTGGCAAGATAAAATCTTAAATTTTCGTTTCAATTCTCTAAAATCGCTTGACGTGAATTCAAAAACGCGATAGATTAAATTCACCGGATTATTACGGTAATGGACTGCAAGGAGGCTTTCGATGGCTGTCGTACAGCAAAAATCATTCGGGAAGATCGTATATTCCGACGAATTTCTTTCAAATCTTGCCGGTTTGGCATCAATGGATTGCTATGGAATCGTGGGTATGGCTTCTCAAAAGGCGATGGATGGCATTGTCGAGCTGCTTAAAGGCGAGAATTTAAACAAAGGTGTAAAAATTACAACTGAGAATGATGTTGTGAGGATACATCTTTTTGTGATTGTAGAATACGGCGTATCTATTTCCGCCGTTGCATCAAATGTCATTGATACTGTCAAATACAAAGTCGAAAAGATAACCGGGTTGAATGTTGATAAAGTCGATGTGACAGTTAACGGCATTAGGGTTTAGGGGGAAACGACATGCAAGAGAGGTTAACCGGTGAGCTGTTTAAAGACATGATTTTATCAGCCGCCGCTTTACTCGATAAGAACAAGAAGGGTCTCAATGCTCTTAATGTTTTTCCGGTTCCGGATGGTGATACAGGAACCAATATGTCTTTGACGATGATGTCGGCTGTAAAGGAAGTCCGATCAGCCGATACATCCGGGATCAGCCGCGTTGGCGATGCGCTGTCGCTGGGAGCGCTTAAAGGAGCAAGAGGCAATTCGGGCGTTATTCTATCACAGATTTTTCGCGGGCTCTCCAAAGGGCTTGCAGATTTAGAGACTGCAGGGCCGACGGATTTCGCAAAAGCGATGCAGGAGGGCGTTGATGCGGCGTATAAAGCCGTTATGAAGCCCAAAGAAGGAACAATATTGACAGTCGCTAGAGAAATGGCCAAAGCGGCGCTGAGAAGCGCTTCAAAAGGCGAAAACATCTATATGCTCATTGATGCCGTGCTGGAAAACGGTACTCAGACACTGAGGAAAACACCCGATATGCTGCCGGTTCTAAAAGAAGCAGGCGTCGTGGATGCGGGCGGAAAAGGTCTTCTCGTGATATACCGCGGCTTCAAAATGGCGCTTGACGGTGAAGCGATCACGGATATCGAATTTGAACCGGAGACCACCGTTGATTTTTCTAATGCGGCCGGTTCGGAAGACATTGAGTTTGGCTATTGTACAGAATTTTTTATAAAGAATATTCACGATTCCGTGACTCAGGACGACATAGACCGTTATCGAGAAAAGCTCATGAAGATCGGCGATTGCGTATTGGTGGTCGGCGATCTACAGTTGATTAAAACCCATGTACATACAAATGTGCCCGGCAAAGCGCTTCAATTTGCTTTGAGATTCGGCGAATTGTCTCGAATCAAAATTGATAACATGAGAGAGCAGCACACGGAGCTTTTTGAACATGAAGATGCGCCCGATGAACCCACGCCAAAGCCGGATAAAGAGATGGCTGTTGTGACGGTCGCGGCGGGTTCGGGCATTGTCAATATATTTAAGGAGTTCATGGTAGATGAGGTTGTCGAGGGCGGACAGACGATGAATCCGTCGGCCGAGACGATTAACCACGCGATTGAAAAAGCGCCGTCAAACAACGTATTTGTATTTCCCAACAATAAAAATATTATACTTGCGGCAGAACAGGCTGCGCAGTTTTCCGACAAAAACGTGCATGTCATACCGTCGCGTTCATTTCCCCAGGGAATTACGGGTGTCCTTGCGTTTAATCCGGATCTTGATTTTGAGGAAAACACACAGCGCATGAATAAGGCCATTACCACGGTGAAAACCGGCCAAGTGACCAACGCTGTGCGCGAATCAAAGATTAACGGAAAGACCATCAAAAAGGGTGAATTGATCGGTATACTTGACGGAGAGATCACATGCCATACGGGCGATATGTTTGAGACATGCCGCCAGCTGTTAAAAGATATGGTCACTGACGATGACAGCGTGATTACTATTTTCTATGGCGAAGGCGTCACGGAAGAACTCGCGAATCAGATCGGCGATATCGTCAGAGACGAGTATGATGATTTTGATGTGGAACTGCAATTCGGCGGACAGCCCGTTTATCCGTTTGTGTTTGCGGTGGAATAGATGACACTTGATGGTCCCGTTGCAGCGGTTAAAGGCATCGGTGAGAAAAAGGCGAAGCTGCTTGCAAAGCTGGGTATTAGCACCATTGCCGATCTCATTTATTACATGCCCAGGGATTATGAAACTCAAGGAACAAGCGCGCGTATCAGCGAGCTTAAAGACGGTGAGGTTTTCAATATCACTGCAGTGATAGCAGGCGAGCCGTCTTACAGAAGGATCAAAAGCGGTCTTAATCTAACCAAATTTTCGTTGAAAGACGAAACAGGCAGGGTTGAGGCTGTTTTTTTTAATCAGCCATATATCCGTAGAATGTATAAAGACGGTGAAAAAGTCTATATATCCGGTTCAGTGAAAAGAGTCGGACGTCATTTTCAATTTACCAATCCTCATTTTGAGAAGCATGGAAAGCAGCATACGGGGCTAAACCCAATTTATTCACTGACGGCAGGACTGACGCAAAAGACAATGCGTTTAGCAATGAAATCTGCCATCAACATAGTCTACGGCAAACTCAAAGACATATTGCCCAATGATTTTCGGGCCGAGCATAAACTGGCCGAGCTGAATTATTCTGTGGCCAATATTCATTTTCCCGAAAGCGAAGATGCGCTAAAACTATCCAAAAGACGGCTCATATTTGAAGAACTGCTGTTATTCAATATCGCGCTCTCGGAAAGAGAAACAGCCGCACAGCACGGTGCCGCTGCCATGATGATAAGCGAACCGGACAGACAAATTTTCTTTAACCGTTTGGGTTTTAAGCCCACAAACGCACAACTGCGTGTCATGAACGAAATTGAAAATGATCTGAATATGGAGAAGCCGATGAACAGGCTGCTCCAAGGGGATGTGGGCAGCGGCAAAACGACACCTGCTTTTTACGCGATGGACATTTGCGTAAAAAGCGGATACCAGTGCGTGCTTATGGCGCCTACGGAAGTGCTTGCCGCACAGCATTTTGCGGGCGCTCAGCGGATTTTCAACGATGTGGGCGTGAATATGGAGCTTTTAACAGGCAGCACACCGGCTCAGCAGCGCCGCGTGATATGCGAAAATATCGCGAGCGGTCAAACGGATATTGTGATCGGCACGCATGCTGTTCTCTATGATCATGTGCAGTTTGCGAGCCTCGGTCTTGTGATTACAGATGAACAGCACCGTTTTGGCGTGGGACAGCGTGCCATGCTGGAAACAAAGGCGGGAGCGCCGCATACGCTGATTATGTCGGCCACGCCCATACCGCGCACACTCGCATTAATACTCTACGGTAAAACGGATATTTCTATTATTGATGAAATGCCGCCCGGGCGGGAGCCCGTTAAAACATTTTTAGTGCCCGAAACAAAAAGGGCGGGCATGTACGGTTTTATGGAGGAAGAGATTCAGAAGGGATCTCAGATTTTTGTGGTATGTCCGCTTGTGGAAGACAACGACGCACTCGATGTGCGCTCATCCGAAAAGGTTTATGAAGAGCTTAGGCAGCGTTTTTCAAAAACGTCTGTGGCGTTGCTGCATGGACGGCTGAAACCGCAGGAAAAAAACGATATCATGCGTCGTTTTAAAGAGAAAGAATTTTATATTTTGGTATCGACAACGGTGATCGAAGTGGGCGTGGATGTGCCCGATGCCACAATTATGGTCATAGAAAATGCGGAACGGTTTGGTCTTGCACAGCTTCACCAATTAAGAGGCCGTGTGGGACGCGGGCAGAAAATATCCTATTGTTTTCTAATGTCGGACAAGTCCGACAATGCCCGCCTGTCGGTTTTGTGCAAAACGAACGACGGATTTAGCATTGCAGAGGAAGATCTTAAGCTGCGCGGCCCCGGGCAGTTCCTTGGAAACAAACAGAGCGGCATGTCCGATCTGTATATGGCCAATTTAATAAAAGATATGAAGCTTTTGACGCAAACAAGAGAAATTGCTCATCGAATTAAACAGGAAAATCACGATTTATATCGACTATGGCAGCAAACTGCAAATGCACGATTTTCTCAAAAATTAGGAAAAACTGTGATTAATTAATATTGTTTCACCTTTATTTTATTACCAGCGTACATTTTATTATTTTGGGCAAATTAAATGTAGAGCAAATAAAAGGAGGTGAAAAGCGATGGCAAGAAAAAAGACGCTCGTGCCGGAAGCAAGAAATTCTCTGGATAAAATGAAGTATGAGATTGCAAATGAATTGGGAGTCAACTTGAAAGAAGGGTACAACGGTGATCTCACATCGAAGCAGAATGGCTCGGTGGGCGGAGAGATGGTTAAGAGAATGATCCAACAGGCAGAACAAACAAAGAAGTATTAGTATTCCTAACAACCTAGAATTTTGGCAGAAATGGAGGACATAAAAATGGCTAAAAGGAATAAACAGAATCAGAACTTGCAGAATATGAAGTATGAAGTGGCGAATGAACTTGGTGTCAACCTCAAGCAGGGTTATAACGGAGACTTAACTTCCAAGGAAGCCGGTTATGTGGGCGGCTATATGGTGAAAAGGATGATCGAACAAGTTGAGCGTGAGATGGCAGGTAAATAAATAACGAATATGAAGCGTCGGAGGTCTCCGGCGCTTTTTTAATGAGAGCAGGTTGTTTAGTAAAAGATGGGTTGACATATACAGTTATATCATATACAATACATATTAGCGTTTTAACATGCTAAATCACTAAGTAGCGAGGCGTTTATGGAAAAATACAAAATGCATGTTCCCGATGGTGTGGAAGATTGTCTTCCTGCCGAGTGTTATATAAAAAAGTCGATGGAAGGCGCTTTGAGAAAATCATTCATTCTTTCCGGCTATGATGAAATTGAAACACCCACATATGAGCATCTCGATGTGTTTCAAAGCGGAGTTGGATCATATATTCAGGAAAGTATGATTAAATTTGTGGATACCAACGGGCGCATACTTGTTCTTCGTCCCGACCTTACTGTGCCAATTGCACGTGTAGCCGCAACAAAACTTCATAGCATGCCGCAAAGGCTCTTCTATATACAGAATTCGTTTGCCTCGGCAGAGCCGGCCATAGGCAAAGCAGGAGAGTTTACTCAAGCCGGCATCGAACTCATCGGAGACGAAAGCAATTCAGCAGATGCAGAAGTGATTGCGCTGGCTGTCAAGGCATTAAAGACCGCGGGGTTAAAAAGCTTTACGATCGATATCGGTCAGGTGGCTTTTTTCAAAGCCCTAATCAGCGAATCCGGCCTTAAAGACAGTGATATCGATGTGATGAGGCATGCTGTCGATTCCAAGGATAAAATGGCGATTGAAGCGCTCTCAAAGCAGCTCAATCTGAATGAGGAATTAACTAAGCAGATCATGGCGCTGCCGGATCTTTTCGGAGGCAGTGAAGTTTTTGATAAAGCGCTTGCGTTGTCAAATAGGCCGGACTGCATTGCGGCAGTAGAAAATTTGCGTAATGTCTATACGCTTCTCAACGAGTATGGATTAATTGAATATATCACGATTGATCTTGGTATGCTTCATGATATCGCTTATTATTCGGGCATCATATTCAGAGGTCTGGCAACAGGGATCGGATTCCCCGTGGTTTCAGGCGGCCGATATGACGATCTTCTCGGCAAATTCGGGAAATCTGCTCCCGCGACAGGATTTGCGCTCGGCATCAAACGTATCATGATTGCGATGGAGCGGCAGGGGCTTTTAAGCGGTTATTATGAAACAGATGCTGTTGTTTCATGCGCCGCGCAGTCCTGCGGCGTAGCCTATGCCTTTGCGGAGTCAATGAGATCGCAGGAAAAACGGGCGGTGTTCATTTCGGGGCTTGATATTGGCAGCCTGCTCAAGGAAAAAGAACGCCTCTCAGCAAAGGAAGCCGTCTATTTTGACGAAAACGGCTGCCTGCAGACTTTATAAGGAGAATTTTATGCAGATCACAATTGCGCTCGCAAAAGGTCGGCTTGCCGAAATAGCGATGGTTATACTGGAAAAGTGCGGTATCGATTGCAGTGAATTAAAGGAGAACTCAAGAAAGCTTATCTTTTACGATAAGAAAAATGACGTGCGATTTATTCTGGTGAAACCCACCGACGTTCCCACGTACGTGGATCACGGTGTGGCAGACATGGGCATTGTGGGTAAAGACACGCTTCTCGAAGCCAATCTGCCGCTGTATGAGATGGTAGATTTGAAATTCGGCAAATGCCGTTTGGCTGTTGCGGGCTATCCGGCGAAGAAGGACAATTCATTGACGTCATCCGTCATGCGCGTGGCAACCAAATATCCTGAAGTGGCGAAGCGGTATTATGCGTCTAAAGGCGTATCCGTCGAATGCATTAAACTGCATGGCAGTGTGGAACTCGGCCCGATACTTGGGCTTTCTGACGTGATACTCGATATAGTGGAAAGCGGCAGAACCTTGGTGGAAAACGGACTTGTGATTATTGAAGACGTCAGCGACGTATCAGCAAGACTCGCGGTCAATCGGGCAAGCCTTAAAATAAAAGCGGCAGTGCTTAAGCCGCTGATCGAAAAGATTCAAAAGGCCGTGGAGGAAACATGATAAAGATTTACGATTCAAGTGACATAGAATCGGTCAGAAGCCGCCTCAGCCGCAAAGCATCTGTGGAAAACGATGTGCTGGATGCAGTACGCGATATCATTCGCAATATCATACAAAAAGGTGATGAAGCGCTCTTTGAATACACAAAAAGGTTTGACGGTTTCGACCTAAATGCCGATAATATACGTGTGACGCAAAAAGAAATTGATGAGGCATACAGTCACATAGCGGACGATTTATTAGAGACGCTTAAAAAAAGCACCGAGAACATCGCGGCCTTCCATGACCTGCAGAAGAGGAAAGACTATGAAAAAAATATCAATGGTGCAGTGACAGGAAGAATTGTACTCCCCATGCAGCGCGCAGGCGTGTATGTGCCCGGCGGCAAAGCCGCATATCCCTCCAGTGTGCTCATGAACATCATTCCTGCCAAAATTGCAGGCGTGGAACAGATCGTGATGGTGACACCGCCCGGAAAAACAGGCGTGATTGAACCATTAACACTGGTTGCCGCGGATATGGCAGGGGCTGATCTGATTCTGAAAATCGGCGGGGCACAAGCTGTGGCTGCGTTGGCATACGGTACAGACAGCGTACCAAAGGTGGATATTATCACTGGACCCGGAAACGCCTATGTGGCAGCCGCGAAGCGCGAAGTGTATGGCGTGGCGGGTATTGATATGATTGCGGGGCCGTCGGAAGTGCTGATTATTGCGGACGACAGTGCCAACCCCGCTTATGTCGCGGCAGACTTTCTTTCGCAAGCAGAACACGATGAAAAAGCGGCGAGCGTGCTGCTGACGTGCGACAGAGCGCTGGCAGAACGTGCAGCAGCAGAGATTGAAAGGCAGCTTCAGCTCCTGCCAAGGAGAGAGATTGCTGCCCAGTCTTTGGAGGATTACGGGATGATTGTATTGACAGCGACAATCGACGAGGCATTCGATATTGCAAACAGTATCGCGCCGGAGCACCTTGAGATTCTGACCAGAAATCCAAAGGCTGACTTAGACAAGATCAAGAATGCAGGTGCGGTATTTTTGGGTGAATACTCACCGGAACCGCTCGGCGATTATTTCGCGGGACCTAACCATGTGCTGCCGACTTCCGGTACGGCACGGTTTTCGTCTCCGCTGTCGGTGGATGTATTCACAAAAACGATGAATTATGTCTGTTATGACAGACAAAGCCTAGCCGATTGTTATCAGGATATCGATCGCTTTGCCAAAGCCGAAGGGCTGACAGCCCATGCGCGAAGCGCAACCATACGGTTTGAGGAGGAAAAATGAGAAGCGCGGAAATACAAAGAGATACCAACGAGACAAGCATTGCCCTGTCGCTGGAAATCGACGGTGACGGCAGCAGGAGTATAAAAACCGGCATCGGTTTCTTTGACCACATGCTTGATCTGTTTGCCAAACACGGTCTGTTTGACCTGTCGCTCAACGTAAAAGGCGATCTGGATGTGGATGAACACCACACGGTGGAGGATGTGGGCATCGTACTCGGTGACGCGTTTTCTCAGGCTGTGGGGGATAAAGCAGGAATTAGCCGCTACGCCACACAGTTTGTACCGATGGACGAGGCGCTCGCTATCGTAAACGTGGATTTTTCCGGCCGTGCATTTTTGCAATACAGCGTTCAGTGTCCTGACCAGTTCGTTGGCGGCATGAGCAGCCAGATTTTCGAGGAGTTTTTCCGTGCATTTGCAACAGCAGCGAAAATCACCCTTCACATAAGCGTGCCATACGGCAGCAATACGCATCACGTGATAGAAGCGGTATTTAAGGCGACGGGGCGCGCACTGCGGTTTGCGCTGGAAGATGACCCGAGAAACAGCGGCATTCCGTCCACAAAAGGAGTTCTATAACTTATGATAGCCATCATCGATTACGGCATCGGCAATCTGAGAAGCGTGCAAAAAGCGCTTGAGTTTTTGGGCTTTGACGCACGGGTTACGGATCATAAACAGGATTTGGTTGATGCATCGCACATCGTGCTCCCGGGCGTCGGGGCTTTTGCAGACGCAGCGGACTGTTTTGAAAAGTCGGGAATGAAGCAGACAATGCTCGATGAAGTAATAAAGGGCAAACCTTTGCTTGGCATATGCCTTGGCATGCAACTGCTGCTCGATAAAAGTTATGAAAACGGTGAATATACAGGTCTTGGGCTGGTTCCCGGCGCTGTGGTGCCTTTTGAAGTCAAAAACCTTAAAGTGCCGCACATGGGCTGGAACAACCTTATCGCACGTGACAACGCACTCTTTGACAGCAGCGAAGATAAATACGTTTATTTCGTGCATTCTTATCACGCATCCGATGTCCCCGAGGATTATATCATTGCCGAAGCAGATTACGGCTACCGCTTTACAGCCGCCGTACGTAAGGACAATATATTCGGGCTGCAGTTCCATCCCGAAAAGAGCGGCGATACAGGCCTTGATATGCTGAGACGTTTTGGAGGGCTCAAATGATTATCTATCCGGCAATTGATTTAAAAAACGGCGTTTGTGTGCGCCTGAAAATGGGCGATATGGATCAGGCCACTGAATACGGAGAACCGGCAGATGTGGCATTAAGATGGCAGCAGATGGGTGCGCAGTTTCTGCATGTGGTCGATCTCGACGCGGCATTTGCGGGTGAGTTTTCCAATCATGACACCGTAGCCAAATTACTGAGGACTGTAAAAATCCCCGTTCAGCTTGGCGGCGGTGTGCGCAGCATGGAGGATATTGAGCTTCGCCTCGGTGACCTTGGCATACAGCGCGTGATCGTCGGGACAGCCGCTATTGAAAATCCTGAGCTTGTTGAGGAAGCGGCGGCGAAATATCCAAACCGCGTTGTGGTGGGCATTGACGCAAAGGACGGACGCGTGGCGACACGCGGCTGGGCATCCGACACAGGGGAGGACCCTGTGCGGCTTGCAAACGAAATGAAAAAGCGCGGCATCACAACGATCATCTATACGGACATTGCGCGTGACGGTATGCTGACCGGCCCGAACGTTTCGGCTGTGAAAAACATGGCTGAACAAACGGGCATGGAGATTATCGCGTCGGGAGGCATGAGTGTGCCCGATGACGTAAAAGCTGTGAAACAAGCGGGGGCGCAGGGTGTCATCATCGGCAAAGCGCTGTATACCGGCAGCATAGATTTGGGGGAAGCGATTACAATAGGAGCGTAAAATGCTGACAAAACGAATCATACCCTGTCTCGACGTGGACGCGGGACGCGTTGTAAAGGGAATAAACTTTGTGGATATACGAGATGCGGGCGATCCTGTTGAGATGGCCAAGATGTTTAATAAGCAGGGCGCTGATGAGCTTGTGTTTCTGGATATCACGGCATCCTCGGATAACCGCGGCATCATGAGCGACGTCGTCGCGCGTACAGCCGAAGAGGTGTTTATACCGCTGACAGTGGGCGGCGGCATACGGACGGTATCAGATTTTCGGAATATGTTGCGGCGCGGTGCCGATAAGATATCTGTTAACTCTGCGGCCATTAAGAATCCAACCCTTATTTCCGAAGCGGCGGAGAAATTCGGCAGCCAGTGTGTGGTCTGCGCGATAGACGCCAAAAAGAAGGCCGACAGCGAAGGCTGGGAGGTGTTCTTGAACGGCGGACGCGTGGGCACAGGCCGCGACGCGGTTGAATGGGCGGCAGAGGCTGAAAAACGCGGTGCTGGCGAAATACTGCTGACCAGCATGGATGCAGACGGTACCAAGGACGGCTATGATATCGCGCTGACTAAGGCTATTGCAGACGCAGTGCGCATCCCTGTGATCGCATCAGGCGGCGCCGGAAAGATGGAACACTTTAAAGACGCCATTACGCTGGCCAATGCCGATGCGGTACTGGTGGCGTCGCTGTTTCACTACGGGGTTTATACAGTTGGCGACGTTAAAGAATACTTCAGACGAGAAAATATACCTGTGAGATTATAGCGGAGGAAGCTTTATGAATATTGACAACGTAAAATTCGATGACAAAGGCCTTGTGCCCGTGGTGGTACAGGACATCAAAACAAACAGCGTACTGATGCTCGCGTATATGAACCGTGAGTCACTGCAGATGACACTGGAAACAGGCAACATGACTTACTTTTCGCGCAGCAGACAAAAGCTTTGGCGCAAGGGGGAGACGTCCGGCCATTATCAGACGCTCAAAGAAATGAAAATCGATTGTGACGGTGATACACTGCTTGCTGTCGTGTCTCAGGAGGGCCCAGCGTGCCATACAGGCAGCTATTCTTGCTTCTTTGAGTCTTTGTATGGCAACAGCGACTATTCGGGCGGATATGGCGTTATAGACGAGCTGTTTTCTGTCATAGAAGACCGTCGCGACAATCCCAAAGAAGGTTCTTATACCAACTACCTTTTTGACAAAGGCATCGATAAAATCTGCAAGAAAATCGGTGAAGAAGCGGCTGAGATCATCATAGCGGCCAAGAATGCCGCGCCCGACGAGATTCGCTATGAAAGCGCGGATTTCCTGTATCATCTGCTCGTACTGCTATGTGAACGCGGACTTAATCCCGGGGAGGTTTTTGCCGAGCTTGAGAAACGCAGATAGCAATAATGCCCGTAAAATTGCGAAAAAGTGATTAAACAAGAGATTATTTATGTTATTCCCCATTTAATCGCGAAATTCACATTTTGACACAAAGCCATGTCTATTATAAACTATCACAGCGTTCTTCGTTGGACGCGGGCTTATCTAAGAACAATATTTTTAGAGTGCGAAATGGGGGAGCATAGCTCAGCTGGGAGAGCATTTGCCTTACAAGCAAAGGGTCACAGGTTCGAGCCCTGTTGCTCCCACCAAATGGCCCGGTAGTTCAGATGGTTAGAACGCTAGCCTGTCACGCTAGAGGTCGAGGGTTCGAGTCCCTTCCGGGTCGCCATAACAACCAGCCCTCGAATCATGCGGGAGTGACTCAGTGGTAGAGTGCGACCTTGCCAAGGTCGAAGTCGCGGGTTCGAATCCCGTCTTCCGCTCCATAAATGATTCCCCCTCGTATATGCGAGGGGGTACAAAAAACCAAGACCCGGCATATAGATGGTATGTGCCGCGTTTTTATCAGAAGAGCATGTGGCGCCATAGCCAAGCGGTAAGGCCAAGGTCTGCAAAACCTTCATGCCCCAGTTCGAATCTGGGTGGCGCCTCCAATTATACCTCGAAAAGTCTTTTTCTGGGTACCCTATTTTAACCGGGCTTCTTGAAAAGAAGTCCGAAACTTTTTGCCGAAGTGGCGGAATCGGCAGACGCACGGGACTTAAAATCCCGCGGTGGCAACACCGTACCGGTTCAAGTCCGGTCTTCGGCACCAAAAGCCCTTAGCCATGCCCGAACAAGGATGCTAAAGGCTTTTTTACATTAACGAATAAGAAACCTGTTTGAGATACCGGAATGTATAAATATACTATTCTCCTAATATCAAACACTTACCCTAGAATATTTCTTTCGATTTCGCTAATAATATGAATAAAACTTAAACAATTGTTGAAGATTGTACTTTTGCCTTGCGTTTTGCTGCCAAGGCATATAGTATTGGACGAAAAAAGGGGTAGGGTCTATTGAAAAACTTCGTCATCAGCGTTGATTCATCAGCCAGCTTTACAGCGGAAGAAATGGAACAACACCAGATTATCATGGTATATCTTTCATATACGCTCGACGGGCAGGAATACGAAGATAAATTTGAAAATGACGAGCAAAAGCAAGCGCTTTATGAGAAGCTAGGGGCGGGGCATCTTGCGCAGTCATCCAAAGCCAATCCCGAGAGCTGCAGAAAGACATGGGAACCGGTTTTAGCGCAGGGACATAATATTCTGCACTTGGCGTTGTCCAGCAAGGTAAGTGGTTCTTATGAGAGCGCGTGCCTTGCAGCATCAGAGCTCAACGAAAAATACAGCGCCCAGGTCAAGGTAGTCGATACGAGAACAGGTTCTTTTGCAGTCACGCAGATGGCTTATAGAATCATGGAAGAACTTAAAGATGCGACACTTGAAGATGCCTATCATTATGCAGAGCGCATAAAACAAGAATACAACCTCATCTTTACAGTCGGTGATATAAAATATCTATATCGCGGCGGGAGAATCAGTCATATCAAGGCGCTGCTTGGCGGTTTGCTTCATCTAAAGCCGATTCTTTTTGTCAACGAAGAAGGCAAACTCACATTTTTAATGAATGCGCGCGGTATGCGCCAAGCGATTTCGCTCATGGCGCAAAAAATGAAAAAGAACGCGACTGAAGAGACACAAAGCGCTTATATTGCTCACGGCGGAAATGTCTCTCTTGCGTTAATGCTTAAGAATAAAGTCATGGAGCTTTTTCCCAAGCTTAAAGAAGTTCGTGTGGATTTTCTCACTCCGGTGCTCGGCCTGCATGCCGGTCCAGGTTCATTGGTTCTTTGCTTTAAGGGAGCGGATCGAGACGGGGTGCTTGATGAAAATCCGATCAAAGAGATTATAGAAAAAGTCAGACACAAATAAAAAAGCGGAATAAACCGCTTCAAACTGTCAAAAAAGATTCTGAATGAGCGAAGCGAAATGACTACGCAGTGGATCAGAATCTGAAAGTTGCTTAAACACTATAGATTCTGATCCACTGCGTAGTCGCTTGCACTCAGAATGACCAGATATGGGGTTTATCCGACAAGCTCAATACCGCTTTTTTTGATCTCGTATTGCTAAGTAAGTTATTTTTTCGTCTTGGGCTTGAATATCAAAGCCACTATATATCCGAATATCACAGCAGACGCAATGCCTGCTGCTGTTGCCACCACGCCGCCCGAAAGGGCGCCCAATATACCTGATTCATCCACCGCTTTGAATGCGCCCTTGGCAAGCGCATAGCCAAAGCCGGTGAGTGGCACCTCAGCGCCCGCTCCGCCAAATTCAACAAGCGGCTCATAAAGCCCTACAGCTGTCAGCAAAACACCTGCAGTGACGAATATAACAAGTATACGTCCCGGTGTGAGATTGGTTTTGGAAAGCAGTATCTGCCCAACCACGCATATTAATCCGCCGACGATAAACGCTCCTAAGTAATTCATTGTCCGTACCCCATTTCAATCGATACTGCGTGCGCGATAGAGGGAATTGTCTCTCCCTGAAGGGCGCTGGTAGGACTGTGCAACGCGCCCGTGGCCACAAATAAAATTTTGCTAAGTTGCCCGCTGCGTAATTCGTTTAAGAAAAAGCCGCCCAGCATAGAGGCGCCGCATCCGCATCCGCTGCCGCCGCATTTTGCCAGTGGATCTCCTTCGTATATCATCGCACCGCAATCCTTGTGAACGGTTGATAAGTCATGTCCCGCATCAAGCGCCAGCTTGATGAGCAGTTCACTGCCGAAAGTACCAAGATCACCTGTCACAATGGCGTCGTAATAATCTGCTTTTCGCTGTGTCTCTTCCAGATGAGACACGATTGTTTCTGTGGCTGCCGGAGCCATTGCCGCGCCCATATTGTTGACATCGTTAATGCCCATATCAATGACGCGTCCGGTCGTGGCATGGGTCACTGCGGGATACTGTCCCCGTAACGAAGTGAGAAGTACTGCGCCGGATGCTGTCACCGTATTTTGCGATGTGGGCGTCTTTGGGGTGCCAAGTTCCAATGGGTTACGGAATTGTCTTTCGGCAGTCGCAAAATGGCTGCTGGTGCCGCATACGGCGTATTGAGCAAAGCCGCCGTCCACAGCCATTGCCCCCAGCATCATAGACTCAGCCATCGTTGAACAAGCGCCGTATAAGCCGATAAAAGGAATGCCCAGCTCGCGGGCCGCAAATCCTGATGATATAATCTGATTGAGCAAATCACCGCCGTAAAGATAAGAAATATCATCGGGTTTTAGCGAAGCTCTTTCTATTGCTGTTTCCACAGCCTTTTGAAACATTTTTCTTTCAGCAAGCTCATATGTTTTTTCTCCCCAAAGATCATCATCAAACGTTACATCAAAGGAAAGGCCATAAGCCCCGTCTTTTTCGGTTTTTCCGGCCACAGACGCGGATGAAAGTATATTAGGCGGAGAGCTAAACTGAACAGTCGTCGGTCCTAAACGCAATCCCATATTATACTCCTCCAAAAATGTAATAGATGATACCCACAAGCACGGAAGAAGTGATACCGTAAACGAGCACCGGGCCTGCTATGGTAAAAAGCTTTGCGCCAACGCCGAGGATATAGCCTTCCCATTTATATTCAAGCGCAGGGGAGACAATTGAATTGGCAAACCCCGTTATCGGCACAATTGAGCCAGCGCCTGCATAACGCCCCAACACATCGTATATACCGATACCCGTAAACAAAGCACCGAGGAAAATGAGTACTGCTGAGCGAAATGCACTGACGCCTTCATCATCGAGCTGCAATACACTTTTTGAAAAGTCATTGATGGCTTCACCGAAAACACAGATCAGCCCGCCAACAAGAAAAGCCATAATACATTCTTTTAAAAGATTGCTTTTCGGCATATTCTTGGTTACATACTGCTGATAATTTGTTTCATCTACATTCTTTTTTATATCCATATGTTTCTTTCCTATATCTTTTTTTGGCGTTCCGGTACGGCTTTATTAAACTCTTCGTTTTCTTCAACGTTTTTCAGAGTTCCCGCATTGTTTTCCGGCATTTTTACATAATCATTCATTGCTAATTCCTTTCATTAGAAGGCTTTATGTTGCAGTAAAATACTTTTTAAACAAACCACGCATCCTTATATGTATTTAGATGGGGGCGAAGGAGCAGTATGGCGGCAAGTGCTATAGCGCCCAAACAAAGGCATATAACCAATGCGATGACCCATTTTTTGTGCAACAAAAAACACGCTCCTTTAAAGCATCTTTATCCTGCAAGTCATGCAGGACATATTGATATTATTTCGCAAGGTAATGAAAATTATTTGCCGGATGGCAGAAAAACCTATTCAACAGATTTTCTTAGTTTTTCAAGAGTTTTGGTGATGAGTCTGGATACCTGAACTTGTGAAACGCCGAGAATTTCGGCTATCTCCATTTGCGTTTTATCACTGTAAAAGCGCAGCATAATAAGCTGGCGCTCCTTAGGATCCAGCTTCTGTATCAGTTCTTTGAGAAGAATTGAATCAATCAAGTCGTTATCGTTGTTTTCCGACATTGTATCGATAAGCAGTGTTTTGGAATTGTCATCGTCAAAAGCTGGTTCATAGATCGAAACAGGACTGCGCACCGCTTCAATAGCAAAAACAATATCCTCGGGCGTCATGTCGAGACGCTTAGCAATCTCATCAATTGTGGGTTCGCGTTTTAATTCCGCTTTCATCTTTTCCTTGATGTTAAATATTTCAAAGGACTTTTCACGTAAAGACCGACTGACTTTGATAATACCGTCGTCGCGCAGGAAACGTTTGATTTCTCCGGCGATCATAGGAACGGCATATGTGGAAAAACGCACATCAAACTTGGCATCGTAGCCAAGCACGGCTTTAACAAGCCCAAGACTGCCGATTTGCATCAAATCTTCAAATTCCACCCCGCGGTTGAGAAACTTTTTAACAATGCTTTTGACAAGTGCCGTATTTCGCACTATCATTGTTTCCTTGGCATCGTCGTCTCCCTGCTGAGCGGCTTTTATGAGCCGTAAGCTCTCTTCATGTGAGAGGACACCTTTTTCTGCCATTGCGCCTACCCTTGAGCGGCGATCATCTTCTTTAGTTTCACCGTCGTTCCTTTCCCTGGTGTCGAATCAATTTTGACCTCATCCATAAACGTTTCCATGACGGTAAAGCCCATGCCCGAACGTGATTCATCTCCGGTTGTGCTGTAAAACGGCTGTCTTGCTTGCTCGATATCGCGTATACCCACGCCTTGATCCTGCACGACGACCTTAATCATGCGGTTTTCCAGCGTTGCATATATGCGTATTTCGCCTTGTTTATCCGGATATGCGTGGACAATCGCGTTAGTCACAGCTTCAGATACCGCCGTTTTTATGTCTGCGATGTCCTCCAGAGTGGGATCGAGCTGAGTGGCGAATGCGCCAACAACACTGCGCGCAAAGCCTTCGTTAATCGATAGGCTGGGCAGCTTTAATTCCATGGTGTTTTTGATTTCCATATGAGCCCCCGTTACTTAATTTTTTTAATAATTTGATAGATGCCGCTGACATTAAAGACCTTTTCAATCTGTGAATTGGCATTTCTGATGTACATCTTGCCGCCTTTAGCTTTAAGCTTCTTGTATCGACCCAGTATCACACCCAGTCCGGAACTGTCCATAAAGCTTAAGTTCTTAAGATCCAGCACAAGATTGACATCGTTGAAGCGGCGAATCAGACTGTCAAGTTCATCTTTCACCTGATCCGCACAGTGGTGGTCAAGCTCACCGAAAAAGTGTGCGGTGATATAGTCAGTTTGCTGTTTGACTCTTATGTGCATATGCCTTGTCCTTTCATGTGATCCATAACGTATTCTTGAACGAAGCTTTGTTTCCTTTAGGATGTTTTGGCGAAAAATGGCTTCTTTTATTAGTAAAATTTGTTTGTTGTCGAACAACATATTCTATCTGTTTTCGGAGAGTCTAAATTTTAGGCAGGCGATGATAAAATAGCCTGTTTAATGCTTATGGACGAAAATCAAGAGGAAGCGGCATCAATGGGAAAACACAGGCACATTCAGGGGCGGTTATCCCGCTTTTTTCATAAAACTCTATCCGTTATTAAGTATACGGCGCTAATTGGACTGACAATGGCGCTTGCGGGAACCGTTTTTGTATTCTCCTATTTGATGGGTCTCGAGGAATGGAGGGAATTTGATCCTGAAAAAATCGGTGACATGCAGCAAACGCTGCTGATCTATGATAAGAACGGTGTGGAAACAGCAGCGCTTTATAATAAACAAAACAGGGTTTATCTACCGATAGACGAAATACCCGAACATGTCAAAAACGCATTTATCGCCATTGAAGACACCCGCTTTTATGAACACAACGGCGTTGATATCATTCGAATTGTGGGCTCATTGATCGAAGATTTAAAAAGCGGCAGTTTAAAGCAGGGGGCAAGCACAATCTCGCAGCAGCTTGTGAAGAATACGAGCTTGACAGGCGTCAAAACCATGTCCAGAAAGCTGCAGGAAGCCGTGATGGCCTATAAGCTCGAACGGGTTTATTCCAAAGATAAAATACTCGAAATGTACTTGAATTATATATACTTTGGCAACGGCGCATACGGGATAGAAGCCGCAGCGAAAGTGTACTTCGGAATCAGTGCAAAGTCCCTGTCTGTTGCTCAGGCGGCAATGCTTGCAGGCGTGATTAAAGCGCCGACTCATTATGCGCCCCATCTGGATTTACAAAAGTCCATAGAACGGCGAAATCTTGTATTGACCAATATGGAAGATCAAGGGTTGATTTCGGCAAGTGAGTCAAAAGAGGCAAAGACCGAGGCGGTCATACTCACTGAGAAAAATGAGGTGGAATATGGGTATTTCACTGATATGGTGCTTGCCGATGCAGAAAACATATTGTCAATGGACAGCGAAGAATTGCTTTCGAGCGGCTGTCATATTTACACCACACTGGATCAAATTCTTCAATCAGAAGTCGAAAAGGCATTTGAAAACCCTGATAATTTTCCTGATAACGCGGTGGACAACGAGCAATGTCAGGCTGCGGTATGTATTCTTGACAGCAGAACCGGCGAAATCAGAGCTGTCATGGGCGGACGAAGCTATGAGACAAGACGGGGGATTAATCGAGCCATTGATATTAAACGGCAGCCGGGCTCGGCAATAAAACCGGTCATCGCCTATGCGCCTGCTGTGGAAAAGCTGGGCTATACGCCCGCTACTCTCGTGCTCGATGAAAAAGAAGATTTCAACGGTTATGTACCTAAAAACTATTCTGATAGCTACTTGGGATGGGTCACGCTGAGAGAAGCATTGGCCAAATCTTTAAACCTCCCTGCTGTAAGAGTACTTGACACACTTGGTGTCGAAGCCGGTAAGCTTTATGCATCTCAGGTAGGGATTCCATTTGAGAAGAAAGACAGAGGCCTGACATTGGCGCTGGGGGGCTTTACAACCGGTGTCTCGCCGCTCTGCCTGGCGAACTCCTTCACTCCGTTTGCCAATGGCGGATATTATTCGATGTCATCGTGCATCACAAAGATAGAAAACGGCAGAGGAGAGGTCATCTATCAACGGCCTAACACCAAGGCCAGTGTGTTGTCCGGCAAAACCGCTTTTTTAATTACGTCTATGCTGGAAAGTGCCGCCGCAACAGGCACAGCAAGACGCGTCAGTGTGAAAGATGTTCCTATTGCAGCCAAAACAGGCACCGCCGGAGCGGGGAAAGATAACAAAGACGCGTGGACAGTCGCGTATAACCCTGAATATACGATGTGCTGCTGGATGGGGTTTGACAGCACAGACGAAAAACATTGTCTGCCATCTAATGTTACCGGCGGCACTTATCCGGCGAAGCTGCTTCAAAAGATTTTTTCTGCAGCATACAAGGATAAAAAGGCGCCGAATTTTACCCGGCCGGAAGATGTTGTTGCCCTTCGCATCGATATTCAGTCGCTGGAGAACGGATCGCAGCCGATGCTTGCAAGCGCCTTTACGCCAGATGAACAGACCATGCTAGAATATTTCCCTGAGGACAGCGCGCCTTCACAATACACATCTTATTGGGGCGTGCCATCGCCGCCCGATGATTTGAGCGTCACCAACGGGGGCGGCGGCTTGCCGTACGTAAGCTTTACGCCAAAAGAAAGTTTTATCGTTTACAGAATCATACGAAAAGACATCTCATATGGATCGGTTGAAACGATTGGCGAGTATGCGGGAGCCACAACGATGATAACAGTTAACGATTTCACCGCAGAGTACGGCCATACTTACGATTATTACGTCGTTCCCGTGCATCCCGAGATAGAAATGGAAGGAGAGCGCCTATGCGGGCCGCCCTCCTCAAGTATCAGAATCAATGTATTATCAGAAGAAAACTATATGCCGTAATCTAGGGCGTTGTGGTTTCTGGTGACGCCTCTGTAGGTGTGGGCGTGGGAGATGGCGTCTGCGTCGGCGTCGGCGACGGTGACGGTTCGGGTGCCGGTGTATACAGCGCAATAAGCCTGTCGGTTAAAGACTTAAGTTCAGCTGTCTTTTGTTCTATTGCGCCCGACGTGGATGTCACGTCAGCGATTAGCTGTTGAAGCTCGTCGATCTTGCTTCGCAGGCTGTCTCTATCCTCGTTAGACATCACATAGGTCGGATCCGAGAGCACTTCATTAGACGCGCTGATCTGCGCGTTTGCGTTGTTCACTGCGTTGGTTCTGTATGTCTGTTCCTGAAGCCAAGCGGCATCGTGGATATCGCAGTAGAACTGGTAATAGTTAGGGTCGCTCGGATCCATTTGTGTAACCGGAATATTGCCTTCGGGTGCAAGCTTAAGGTTCGGCATATATTTCAGCCGTTGTTCATCCGATCTGAATTGCCAGTAAATCGAATCCGCCGGCAGATACACAAATGACTGCGGCACAAGGGTTTCCGGCGTGATCGTCACATCATTGAGACAATATGGCGTGGTAATCTTTCCGGTTACCGGACAGATTGTCACAAGCTGATGCACGTTGCATTGTTCTGTCGGCTGCGTTCCGTTTATGAAATATGCTTTTTCCGGCGGATGATGCTCATCAGCCCGGCAAGCGTCTGTCGCAAGCTGGCCGGTTATCGAGCAAATTTCGACTTCGACAAGTCCAAGCTCTTCAGGCGTCTTGTCAATAATCTTTGCATCCTCTTTTCCTTCAAGGATTTTAGACATAAAATCCTTCCATAGCGGCGCCGCGCTTGTGGATGCGTAAACACCGCTCTTAAGCGGCTCGTAATCGTCATGACCGATCCATAGCGTCGCTGTATAGTATGGCGATATACCAGAAAAGAACACACCTCTTGCATCCTGGTTGGTGCCTGTCTTGCCGCCAATGGTCATGCCTTTTATTCTTGCGTTTTTACCGGTACCGCCTTGTACAGCGTTAACCAGCATATCGGCGACAATAAAAGCCGTCGACTCCTCAAACACATGATTTTCCACACGTACATCATCGGCACGGAGTATCACATTGCCGTCTTTGTCTCTCACTTCTGTAAAGGAAAGAGGCTCCTTGTAAACACCGCTGTTGGCGATTGTGGCGTAGGCGCCTGCCATTTCGATAGGCGTAATTCCCGAAGCGCCAAGAGCGAGGCCGGAGCCTGTTTTTTGTATATGGTTCGGGTTGATACCCATTTCCACGAGATAGTTGTATGAGTTATCCAGGCCAACAAGGTCTAAAAGTGTAAACGCAGTGGCGCTGTTCAAAGAATTGACCAATCCCGTACGTAATGTGACGGGGCCGTATTTTGACGCGCCGCCGGATGGATATCCCTTGCCGCCGCCGTCATCCCAGCCTTCTATTTTGACGGGCATATTCGGCACAACCGTCCCGTCGGAATTTCCCTTATCTATTGCCGGGGCATACACGGCAATTGGTTTGATGGAAGAACCCACCGGCATCGTGGTCTGATAGGCACGGTTAAGCGTCTTTTTCACCTCAGGCGTGGGTCTGCCGCCCACCAGCCCTTTTATCTGGCCCGTCTTATGATCGACGATAACAGCGGCTGCCTGTGGCTGAGCAATCTTAGTTACACTGCCGTCTGCATTTGTGGAACCCTTTACAGCATCGTTCTCGTCCTCAAGTTCGGGATAATCATCCCAATTATCGATGCTCTCTTGCAATACCAATTGAACCTGCGGATCCACAGTTGTATAGATATGATAACCGCTCGTGCGAATCTCGTTTTCTATCGCGGCGCGGTTTTCCTTCGTATCCTGCAAGCTGCGCTGTTTTAAGAAATGAGTGATCACATCGTAAACTGCATACTCCACAAAATACGGGTATTTGTACATGCCGGAGACTTCGGAGTCTTTATATATATAGACGTTTTCATCCAGCGCTTTTTCATATTCTTCTTTTGTGATATAACCCGTTTTGTACATCTGTCTTAAAACCTTGTCCGTACGTTCATTGACGGGCGTTGGATCTTTTTTTACATAGAAACAACGTCTGGGGTTGTATGAATAAGGATATTGCGTAATGCCTGCAAGCATCGCGGATTCTCTAAGCGTCAGTTCGTCTAAGCTTTTACGGAAGTAATCCTGTGCGGCCGCTTTTACGCCGTAATTGGACCCGCCCAAGAATATTGTATTCATATAAGCTTCAAGGATCTGATCCTTGTTGTATTCCTTTTCAAGCTGCATTGCAAGGTATGCTTCCTGTATTTTCCTCCTATATGTACGCTCCGTGGTGAGCAATCTGTTTTTTATCAACTGCTGCGTGATGGTACTGCCGCCCTGAACGTTGTTGTTCATGAGGTTGCTGATGAACGCCCCCAAAAGGCGTTTTAAGTCTACGCCGTCGTGATTATAAAAACGCACATCCTCAATGGCCACCACGGCCTGCTCCAGCTTTTCGGGGATTTCATTCAGGCTCGCCCAGTCTCTGTTTTCTATACCGGTATAAGCGGTGATTTCTTCACCGTTCATATCATAAATATAAGACGTTTCCGCTTGATCCTCAATTTTCCCCGTATCCAGTGTCGGTGTTGTTTCCATATAAGCTTTGGCGACACCCATGACTGAACCTACACCCGCAGCGCCGATCATAAATATGCCGACAAGGATTAGCTTAAAAGAAGTCAGCAATACACTGATGACGATTCCGTTTTTTTGTCTGCGGGGGCGGAACATGTTAATATGTTCCTTGCCTTCGCCGGAAAGATGTTCCTTGGAGATGTGCGGAACAGCCCTTGTTTCCTGCAAGCGAGGGGAAGATGCATGTGATCGATGATCAGAGCTGTTTACTTGGTCAAATACAACCGTTTCTGAGGTTGCGTTCGTGGTTTTGTTGGCGCTGTCTTTACGCGCAAAAGCTTTATAAAATAACCGCTTAACCGCTTGGCCAGCTAGTACAAAGAATTCCGCAATTTTTTTTAAAATGTCTTTAAGCGGATTTCGTTTTGATTTATTTGAACGTGTATTTTTATCTTCAAACATGTAACGACACCTTATCATTATAATTTTTTTAATTATACCATAAATCAAACTTAGCAACACCTTTATCGATATTTATTTACATTTTGGGTGTTTTGTGATGGTTATAAAGTCCTGCGCATAGCTTTAAATAGGTGATGGAAATGAAGGCGCGCAAGAGGCATTTTAAAAAGTGGTTTGTTTTACTGTTGCTTGTTTTGGTGGCTGTTGGTTATATTGTCATCGATGAAGCTATTCGGCCGACCATCTTAAGCTTGTCCGAGGCACGTCTTCGTGCTATTGCGGTGAAAGCCATGAATGAAGCTGTCCGTGAAACCGTGGGTTCCGGCGTGACATATACGGATCTCATCAATATCCAAAAAGACTCGGAAGGCAATATCACACTTGTTTCCGCCAATGCTGTTCTCATGAACAATCTTGCGGCAAACACGGCTATTGCTGCACAGGAGAAAATATTAAATATCGGTGAGCAGGGGATAAAAATACCCATTGGAACCATATTGGGAGGACAATTGATGTCCGGCCGAGGGCCTTCCATCATTGTCAGGGTCGAGCCTGTCGGGTCGGTTACCACCGATTTTATGACGGAATTTGAAGACGCGGGTATCAACCAGACGCGTCATAAAATCTACTTGGTGCTTAACGCGACTGTACGTATACTTATCGGTAACTCGGCTCAAACTGTGGAAATATCATCGCAGGTTCTTATTTCTGAAACCATCATCATCGGCGATGTGCCCCAAAGCTTTGTGGAGGTGGATAACACAGACGATTTATTAAACCTTTTGCCCGACAGTATGATTGAATAACAGCATTGTCACAAATAGTCCTTTTGTGTTATTATATCAAAAGATTTTATTATGGGTCCCCAAACAGCGAAGAATTTCGGGGTGTGATTTAAGAGGTGACATATGTCCGGACACTCAAAATGGGCGAATATCAAACATAAAAAAGAACGTACTGATGCCAAACGCGGCAAGATATTTACGAAGATAGGCAGAGAGATTGCAGTCGCTGTCAAAGAAGGCGGTTCCGACCCGGAACTAAACGCTAAACTCAAAGATGTGGTGGCTAAAGCGAAAGCCAACAACATGCCTAACGATACGATTTTACGCTCTATCAAAAAAGCAGCAGGTGAGCTTGGAAACATCAACTACGAATCCGTTGTCTATGAAGGCTACGGCCCCGGCGGCGTGGCTGTCATTGTAGAAGGGCTGACGGATAACCGCAACAGAACCGCAGGCGAGGTTCGCCATAGCTTTGACAAAAACGGCGGATCACTTGGCGCAACCGGCTGTGTGGCATGGATGTTTGAAAGAAAAGGCGTCATAGTGATCGAAAAAAACGACAACATTGATGAAGATGAGCTTATGCTGGCGGCATTGGATGCAGGCGCCCTGGATGTGCAGGATGATGAAGTAGCCTTGGAAATCACGACGGATGCGGCGTCTTTTTCCGAGGTTTATGATTCGCTCGAAAAAAGCGGGTATGCTTTTGCCATGGCCGAGGTACAGCTTGTGCCGTCTAACACTGTGGACGTCACGGAAGAGACAGAAGAGAGTGTGCAAAAGATGCTGGATATGCTCGAAGACAACGACGACGTTCAAAACGTATACCACAACGCCGTGATGGACGAATAAAACACGGTATTGAAACAGACAATATCCCCGAAGTGAATTCTCCGGGGTATTTTTATGTTTTTTCATAAACACAAAAAACTGGTTATAATATGTGCCATGATGCTGACTCTTGTGGTTTCTGGCTTGGTCGGTTTCCTCATTGCCGAAGGGGAGCCGCGCATTGTTGCTGAAAAAGAGGAAGACGAGCCTGCGGTTCAAGCCGGCGCAGACAATGACCGGATTACGAAAGACACAGTCATCACTTGGGATTATGAATATGAAATGTGTAAGCACCATGTTTATGTGGATGCCGCGCCTGATCCTGAAATGATCAGTCTCGGGTTTTCGCAGCTTCAGGATGCATACCCAAGTGTGCATATTGTGTCGTTTTCAGCTGAGGAAGTGGTCTTGAATAAAAGCTTTAAATGCTATTGCCCAGAGCATTATATACTAAAGAAATCCGAAGACAAACTGGGAGTTTTCCGCACTAGTGCGGGCTCTGATAAACTGGATATCTATATCAATATTGATATAGACTTTAAGGATCTTGAGGAAGATGACCAGCAGGCGCTGGAAACGGGTCGCGTGTTCAGCAGTTTTGACGATCTTCAGACATTTCTGGAAAAAATGACCGAATAGAATCTGTTGACGTTTATAATGAAACGATGTATGATATAGAAAATAAAATTTAAGTATGTCTTCGGGGTAGGGTGAAATTCCCTTACCGGCGGTGATAGTCCGCGAGCGCAAGCTGATACGGTGTAATTCCGTAACCGACAGTATAGTCTGGATGAGAGAAGAGAAGCGTATCCATTTTGATATGCCAAGGCTCTGAAGAATACTCAGAGCCTTTTTTGAGCTCTGGAAAGGAGTTTTTTATTATGCACCTGAGTCAAAAAACAAAAAAGCTAACCACATTGTCGGTACTTACTGCGCTTTCTGTTGTCCTTATGCTGTTGATTAGGTTCCCAATATTCCCGGCAGCACCTTATCTCATGTATGAGCCAATGGATGTGCCTATTCTGATTGCGGCGTTTGTCTACGGCCCGCTGTCAGGTCTTTTGGTAACGGTGGTTTCAAGCGTGATCCAAGGGCTTATTGCCTCAGCCGACGGCTGGGTGGGTATTTTAATGCACTTCATTGCGACGGGTACGCTCGTCACAGTGTCGTCTCTGATTTACCACAGGAAGCATAGTATAAAGGGCGCGATTATCGGTCTTATCGCGGGTACGCTATGCATGGCTGCCATTATGGTGCCCACCAATCTCATCATCCAACCCGCATTTTACGGAACGCCGGTTGAGGTGGTGAAACCGCTGCTGCTGCCCGTTATCGTTCCTTTTAATCTGATAAAAGCGGGGATTAACAGCGCTGTGACATTTATTCTTTACAAACCGCTCAGAAAGTTCTTAATCAAGAAATAATACACTGGCAGCTTCATAATCACGCCGTCAGCGTGTCCCGAAATACATAATTTGTGGGCAAGACGGGCTTTTGCCCGCGCAGCCCACACCTTCAAAACCGGTAAACTGGCGGAAAACCGTAGGTTTTTTGCCAATCTAACGGTGCGGCACTCAGCCGCGCCGTTGCTTTTTACGCGCTTTTCTTGTATACTCTTTTACAGTTTATGAGGGGATCAGCGGTAATGGAGCAGTTTGTGACAAGAGATGCGCAGGACACACTTAATCTAGGGATAAAACTGGGGCAGTCCTTAATTTCAGGGGATGTCGTCGCGTTATACGGTGATCTTGGTGCCGGAAAAACGGTGCTGGCCAAAGGTATTGCAAAAGGGCTTGACATCGGCGAGGAAGTGACGAGCCCCACTTTTACATTGCTCCGGCAATATCAGGGGCGTCTGACGCTTTGCCACTTTGATCTGTACCGTATTGAAGACGAGCAGGAACTTGAACACATTGGTTTTTACGATTATCTCGGCGGCGATAACGTCTGCGTCATTGAGTGGCCCGAAAACGCGCCCGAGCTGCATGCGAATATCCGTATTCGCATAGATGGGTCCGGTAACGAAGAACGGCACATAGAAATAATAAACGAGGATACAGATGCACATACTTGCGGTTGATACGTCGGGGGGTGTTTGCTCTGCCGCCGTGCTGCGTGACAATAAAATATTGTCGGAAGCGTACATGAACGACAAACGCACACATTCGGAAACGATCGGCCCCATGATTGATTTTTGCTTATCATGTGCCAATATTGATATCAAAGAAGTGGGTCTGTTTGCCTGTGCGTCCGGCCCGGGTTCTTTCACGGGGCTGCGTATCGGCATCGGGATGGTCAAGGCGTTCGCTCATGCCTCGCAAAAACCGGTACTCGGAGTCAATACTCTGGATGCGCTTGCTCTTAACGCGTGCGGAACAGATGCAATCGTGTGTCCGGTTATAGACGCGAGACGCGGGGAAGTGTATACGGCGGCATATGAAAATGGCAACAGAATCTCCGATTACCGTGCGGTGCTGCTGGATGATGTGCTGCATGAACTGCAAGGCCGTGCAGCGGTGTTTTTGGGTGATGCCACGGTTGTGCATAAAGAGAAGATATTAAGCGCTGATACCGCTTTCCGAATTGCGCATGAAGGCATTGTGCTTCAGCGCGCCGGCTCTGTGGGTCTGGCCGCGTTTGCACTGTATCAAAAAGGTGTTCACCAAGATGTATACAGCCTTGAACCGTTTTACCTGCGTGAAACGCAGGCTGAACGTGTACGCGCAGAGAAGAATCAAAAATGATGGTCACATACAGGCAGGCCACATGCCAAGACTTAGAGGATATCTATCAAATCGAGCTTGCGTGCTTTAAACAGCCGTGGTCATTGGAGTCTCTTCGCAGCGATGTATGTGAAAACGAATTCTCATATTATATTGTGGCCGAAGCGAATGATAATATGGCGGGATATTGCGGTATCCACATGATCTATAACGAAGGACATATTATGAACGTGGCGGTGCTCCCTGAATACAGGAAGCGGGGTATCGGCCGCGGCTTGCTCGAAACGGTCTTTTTGCAGACGGGATTGCCATTTTATACATTGGAAGTCCGCGTCTCCAACGATGAAGCCATCAGTCTTTATTCAAAGCTCGGGTTTGTGACGCTTGGAAGACGTCCAAGATATTATGGTAATGAAGACGCACTGATCATGTGGAAGGGCAAAAACGCGCCTTGATACTTCGTCTTCAAAAATGTATAATCGACAATATCAAACATATTAATTGAGTAGATATGATTATCGATATAGACGGCATAAAAATACAATATGAGCAGCAGGGCGAAGGAGCAGATGTGCTTGTGCTGCACGGATGGGGCGCAAGCATACAGACGATGCGCCCTGTTATTGATGCGCTGAAAACCCGCTGCCGCGTGACGGCGCTGGATTTTCCGGGCCATGGCGGCAGCGATGCACCGCCCGAGCACTATGGCGTACAGGAATACACCGATCTGACATACCGGTTTATGCAGGAACTGGGGCTAAAAAAGGCACATGTCATCTGCCACTCATTTGGCGGACGCGTCACGATCATACTTGCGGCTCAGCACCCTGAAGCTGTGGATAAAATCGTATTTACCGACGCGGCAGGCCTTAGAAAACGCCGTACATTTAAGCAGTCTGTCAAGGTCTACACGTTTAAGACCGCCAAACGGATTAACCGCGGCCGTTTGATCAAATCTATACTCAAGGCCATTGGGGTTGATGTTGAAAAACACGTCAAAAATGCGGGGTCGTCTGATTACCGTGCGTTGCCGGACAATATGAAGAAGGTATTCGTGCGTGTCGTTAACCAGGACCTGAGAAGCTTTCTGCCTGATATCAAAAGCCCGTCTCTGTTGATTTGGGGCGAAAACGATCAGGATACACCCCTTGAGTTTGGAAAGATCATGGAAAAAGAGATTCCGGATGCGGGTCTCGTCGTGTTTGAAGGCGCAGGACATTATTCTTTTCTGGACTGCTTTGGGCGCTACATTAATATTGTGACAACCTTTTTTGGAGGATAACGCATGACAACATACATTCTTATTGCGGTTTACGCGCTGAGCGCCGCGGCGATGGTGCTCGGCTCAGCAAGGCTGGTGCATATGCTGCAATTGGAAGGATATAAGAATAAGAATTTAATTCATTGGCTCGGCGAAAATAAGGCGATGGTCTATAGGATTCCGGCCTTTGTTTCGCTTTGCGGTTTGATTTTGATGCTGATTGTCAATGCGGTATTGCCGTCTGCCAGCCTCTATGTATTCTTTGTATTTGCGGCGGTTTATGTGCTTCTCATATTTCTCTATACAAAAAAATCACGTGTGGAAAATGCCAAAAAGCCGCTTGTTTACACAAGCCGCGTAAAAAGGCTGTTTGCTTTTATCTCTCTCTTTTATTTTGTGATTGGTGCGGCATTGTTGCTGCTCGACCTCCTTGTGCTCAGAGGCACAGTGTTGGTCCACATACCGTTATTCGTGCTGTTTCTCTTAATAGCCATTGGTGTTTTATGCGCCAACCTTTTGGCAAAGCCGATCGAAAAAGCTGTACAGCGATGGTATTTAAACGATGCAAGAAGAAAACTCGAAGAACGCAGCGATTTGATTCGCATTGGTATCACAGGCAGTTACGGCAAAACCAGCTGCAAATTTATACTCGGTACGATACTTTCCGAAAAATACAATGTGCTTGTGCCGCCTTCCAGCTATAACACACCCATGGGCGTAACGCGCGTGATCCGCGAGCAGTTGAAGCCGTCTCATGAGGTTTTTATCGCGGAAATGGGCGCACGCAACGTGGGGGACATCAAGGAACTATGCGACCTCGTTCATCCGACGTTTGGCCTATTAACGTCAGTCGGGCCGCAGCATCTTGAGACTTTTGGCAGCATAGAGAACATCGCTAAGACCAAATATGAACTGATTGAGAGCTTGCCGCTGGATGGCTGTGCGTTCTTACCGGGTGATAACGACATATGCCGCGAACTGTACAATCGAACAAAAATAGAGAAAATGCTGTTTTCTGTCGATTATACAGGTGAATCAGATATCCGTGCCGAAAACATCAAAACAGGAAGCTTCGGAAGCCGGTTTGAACTGGTGCTGGACGGTGAACGCATTATCTGCGAAACAAAGCTGCTCGGCAAGCATAATATAGCCAATATCGTTGGATGCGCAAGTGTGGCTCATAAGCTCGGTCTCAGTGCCGCGCAAATCCGTCTTGGCATACGCAAAATACAGCCTGTTGAACATCGGCTGCAGATGCTGCCTACATCCAACGGTATTACTGTTATCGACGATGCGTTTAACGCAAATCCATCGGGCGTGCGCGCCGCAATGGAGGTGCTTTCTGGGTTTGAAGGCAAAAAAGTGGTGGTAACACCCGGTATGGTGGAGCTCGGTGATCAAGAGGATGCCGAAAACCGTGCGTTTGGCCGTGTGATGGCCGATGCGGCGGACACGGTGATGCTGATCGGCCCCAGGCATACAAGGCCGATATATGAAGGGCTTATTGAGGGCGGATTCAAAGAAGAAAACATTCAAGTATACCGATCGCTCGACGAAGCCGCCAAGGTGCTCTGGACACAGGTAAAGCCAGGCGACGTTGTCATATTTGAAAACGACCTGCCCGATAATTATAACGAATAGAGAGGGTTTTCTCATGAAAAAGAATCTAGCGGTCACATTCGGCGGCAGAACCGTGGAGCATGACATATCCATTATCACAGCCAGTCAACTGATGAGCCATGCAGACAAGAATAAATACAACATTATACCTATATATATCGACAGAGACGGGAAATGGTACACGGGTGAAAAACTGCTGGATGTGGGTGTATTTAAGCGCTTTGACCCCAGTACCAAGGGTGTGAAACGCGTGTTTCTTTCGGGCTCGGCAGACGCTACGCTTTATGAATATGGCAAGAAGCAAAAACCCATCTGCCAGATCGATGTCGTGATTCCCGCAATGCACGGTCTTCACGGTGAAGACGGTACCATTCAGGGCTTGTTTGAGCTGTCGGACATTCCGTATTCAAGCGCCGGTGTCACCGGTTCGGCTGTTTGCATGGATAAAATTATTATGAAATCGGCTTTTATCGGTTTTGGATTCCCCGTGCTGAATTCTGTTTTCTTTGAACGCGATGAGTTTTATTCAGACAGCGACGCGGTCTGTGATAAAGTCGAAAACAAGCTTGGCTATCCCGCATTTGTAAAGCCTGCCAATTTGGGTTCGAGTATCGGTGTGAATCGTGCAGACAACCGTGATGCTTTGCTTTTTGCGCTGGAGGTCGCGGCCAAGTACGACAGGCGCATTCTTGTCGAGAAAGCCGTCACAGATATTAAGGAAGTCAACTGCTCTGTGATGGGAACCGCTGCTAACGCGAAAACAAGTGTTATAGAGCAGCCGATTACTGCCAGCCGTTTCTTAGGGTTTGAAGAGAAATATTTGAGCAGCGGCAAATCTAAAGGTATGAAATCGCTGGGGCGTAAAATACCTGCAGACATTTCCGATGACATGGCAGCGCGTGTTCGCCAGCTGTCGCTTGATATATTCAAGGCTTTGGATCTCAAAGGCTTGGTTCGTATCGATTACATCATCGACAAATCAACGGGCACTCTTTATGTCAATGAAGTCAACACCATTCCGGGATCATTTGCTTTTTATCTATGGGAACCAGCGGATGTATCGTTTGCGGCACTTGTTGATAATCTTGTGGCCATTGCCGAGCAGCAGATGAGAGAAAAGAGAAAATCCGATTTCGCTTTTGACTCTAATGTGCTTCAAAAGGTGGCAAGTGGGCTTAAAATAGGTAAATAGCGGTTTACAATTCATATTATATACATGTATAATATTCATATATTTAAATATGTATTAGGAGGGCATCATTATGACGGATAATAAGAACTCTCTCGGTATGGATGAAAAGACAGCCAGTTGGTTTGCCTATGTGATATCCATAATCAGCGCTATTATCCTTATTGCGACAGAGAAGGATATCAAAACAGTCAGGCTGCATGCGTGGCAGTCTCTGTTTCTTGGATGCTTCATGGTGGCCGTTTACATCGTTCTGGCAATTATTGCGGCGATTATCGGCTTCGGGTTGTATTTCTCGGGCGGCTTTATCTTCTTCTCTATTTTGTATAACATACTTTGGATAGGCTGGCTGGTTCTCACGATCATCTGTATAATTAAAGCCACGCAAAACGACATTTTCAAGATCCCTGTTATTTATGACTGGGCAGCGAAAATGAAGTAACTCTCAAAAGTGAGTGCAAGGGGCTGCTATCAAGCGGCCCCTTTTTTGTATATGGATATATTAGACGGCAGTCTTTTGAGCACAGCCATGCCGAGCGGAACCGCAACGGTGAATTTAAGCATGTCAAACAAGAAGAATATACCGTTATATGACACAATGATAACATCCAGTGAGACGCTTTGCTGCATATAGACATTGAATATGATATACATATAAAATACGCCGATCGTATACATGACCACGAGGGAGAGCAATGCATAGCCAATTATCTTGGCAATTACTAAAAATCTGGACTCTGATTTTTTCTTACTGATAAGCAAAAGCAGATTGCGTCTCACCAGAAGACTGATAAGAAGGGCTGTCACGCAAAAACCGATGATGAATCCAAACGAAGGCTGAAAAACATAAGAGATGCCGCCGCCGTTAGAAAATACCGGCAAACCCAGCAGTCCTATCGCCGCATAGACTGCCTGCGATATGATGGCGTACTTGGGTTCCAGCAAAAGTCCCGCCAAAAAGATAAAAAAAGTCTGAAGGGTAAAGCTCATCGGTGTGCCCGGAATCGGAATTTTAACAAAAATACCTGCTGCTGTCAGCGCCGCAAAAAGCGCGCAAAGAATCATTTGTCTCGTTTTCATATCCACCTCTATTGTAAACCATTAATATAAAAAAGAGTTTACAATATGCTTTGGGCGATGTCAATCCTCTTTTTTAAGTATTAAAGATGCGTTTAAAAAGACTTTGCAACGCAAAAAAAATCATGTATAATTCGTGTATGATGTCACAGTCATTAACCCAGCAGTCAGAGGTGCCCCACATGTCTGATGAGGCCGTGCTGATAAAAAGTGCACAGAAAGGCAACGATGAAGCGCTGGAAGCGTTGCTGTTTGCGTACGAGAAAAAAGTTTACAATGTGGCATACCGTTACATGGGTAATGAGACGGATGCTTATGATATGGCTCAAGAGTCACTGATAAAGATATATAAAAGAATTCGGACATTTCGGCATGAGTCTTCTTTTTCGTCTTGGGTATACCGGCTGACCGTTAACACTTGTCTTGACGGCCTTCGCAAGCGCAAGAAAGAACCGTTGTCGCTTGACAGTACCATTGAGAGCGGCGTTTTAGTTGAAGATAAAAATAGTGTGATGCCCGAAGCACATGCGCTGAATCTTGAAAGCCGTGAAGATATTCAGGCCGCCATCAATACACTGTCCGAGGATCATCGTATAACCGTTATATTGCGTGATATTCAGGGTCTTTCATATGAAGAAATTGCTGAAACGCTGAGCATTTCCATCGGTACAGTGAAATCACGCTTAAGCCGCGGCAGACAGCGGCTCAAAGAGACATTGCTCAATTTATAATCGACTTTATGAAAATTTGGGAACCAAATGGCTTAAACAAACGTCTAATCAGCATACAAAGGAGCAGGCGTTTAGTTGTCTTTAAAAAATTATTGGTGGGAGGGTGTTATGAAAAGGATTCTTATCGTCTTGATGATTGCGGCTTTACTGCTTATATCATTGACGGGGTGCGGTGCATCAAGTTCGGAATCTTCTTATGACGAAGATTATTACGCAGAGGCCGAGGTCGCCGAAGAGCCGGCATATGACAACGGGGCAGAAGCGACAGAGGAAGCCGCCCCGGTTGAAAAGGCCGGGCTCAACTATGATGGTTCCATACTGGAACCTGATGTAGACAGAAAGATTGTCTATTATGGAAGTTTCCAGATTCGAACCAAGAACTTTGATGCCGACTACGACAGCCTTATTGCATCCCTGGATGAACTCGGCGGCTATATCGAATCATCGTCCATAGACGGCGAAAAGCCGGAGGACTGGCAGGACTCAGGACGCTATGCGAGCTTAACGCTGCGTGTGCCGAGTAAAAACTTCAGTGAGTTTACCGGGCGTCTCGGCAATATCGGAGAGACAATTTCAAGCTCAGTCAGCGGGAAAGACATTTCGCTCGATTATTATGATACCGAAACCCGTTTGAAAACGCTGCGCACCAGAGAAACGCGGCTGCATGCGCTGCTTGAGAAGGCAGCAACGCTTGAGGACATCGTGCAGCTGGAAAACGCGCTGGCCGATGTATCGTATGAAATTCAGATGCTCGAAATGAACCTGAGAGATTTCGACAGCCTGATTGATTACTCAACAGTCACCGTTTCTCTGGATGAAGTGAATCAGGTTGCGAATGTGAGGCCTGCGGATGAAAGCATAGGAACGCGTATCTCAAACGCTTTTTATTCCGTCCTTAATGTGCTTGCCGACTTTGGCGAATTCCTGCTCATTTTCTTCATTGGCGGTGCGCCGGTTATTCTGCCGCTTGCTGCGATAACTGTGTTGATCATATTCCTTGCTAAGCGGTCTAAGAAGAAAAAGCTGGCGCGAATTCAAAGCGGCAATAATGCAAATCAGCAATAAACAAAGGAGTGTTGATAATGAAAAAAACTATTCTTTCCGTTATGATTGTGGCGGTCATGATATTGGCTCTGTCCGGTTGCGCGGTTAGGCCAGACGGTGACGGAACCGGTTTGATCACAGTAGGAGAAAACGATAAAGAACCAAAAAGCATCACCGTGTCCGCCCAAGGTATGGTAAAAGTCATGCCGGATGTGGCTTATGTCACCGTTGGGGTCACAACACAGGACGCAGACATGCAAAAAGCGCAGGACAGTAACGCTCAGGTCATGAATGCGATGTTTGACGCGCTCAAGAGTGCCGGCCTCACTGATGACGATATGCGCACCACGCAGTATAACGCGTACCCGATATATGATTATTCGAACGACACAAAAAAGATTGTGAGCTATGAAGTTACCAACCAAATTGAACTGACGATTAAGAGCATAGATCAAGTTGGAGAAATCATTGATATCGCGGTTAATAACGGCGCTAACATGACCAATTCCATCAGCTTTGGTTTGCAGGATGAACAGAGCAGCTATAACGACGCATTAAAGCTTGCGGTGGATGCGGCAAAGACCAAGGCAGAAACGCTTGCTGAGGCTGGCGGTGTCAATATTATCGGAACGCTGCAAATGACTGAAAATTCGATAGGCGGACAGGTCTTTAGAGAATACGCGGAGGCAGCAGCAGATGAAAGCTCCGGTGCCACGCCGATATCTACGGGTGACCTTGAGATTCAGGCCAACGTCACAGTTGTCTATGAAATCGACTAAACTTAAGAATAACGAAAAGACTGATGTTTAAAGCATCGGTCTTTTTTATATTGTTTTGTCTTCATATCAGCGGATTAAATCGGCCATAATAACCTTGAAGCGGAGGCTATATATGAGACAATTTGAACCATCAAGAGTATATGTGGAAAAGGGCTGTGACAGCTATAAGCTGGGCAGAACATTGATCAAAAAATATGCGGATATGGGGATCGATATTATTGATATCGATAATCACAACAAGATTCCGGAGCTTCGGGAGCGGCCTGATTCTGATTTTCCAAAACTGAAGGATTATTTGATATTGGGTATCAGAAAGTCGCTGACACATCAGAAAAACAACAAAACGTCAGATTTTCTTGTTCCGTATACATCATCCGGCTGTGCCGCCATGTGCCTTTACTGCTATCTTGTCTGCACCTATTATACAAGCGCTTATCTTCGCATTTTCGTGAATCGGGAAGAGATGATGAATAAACTAAAAAGAGCCGCAGACAAATATCCGGGCAGCGTGTTCGAGATCGGCAGCAACTCTGATCTTGTATTGGAGAACACGGTTAGCGGTAACCTTGTGTGGACAATACTTCAGTTCTCGGAGGTGGACAACGCGCGTATCACGCTGCCCACAAAATTTGGCATGGTGGATCCACTGCTGGATCTTCCGCATGGCGGTAACGTAACAATACGTATGAGCCTGAATCCGCAGGAGATTATTTCTCATGTAGAGTTTGGCACGTCTAAGCTGGAAGAACGTATTGAAGCGCTTAATAAGCTTTACACTGCTGGCTATGATACGGGTATTCTTGTCGCCCCGATTATCATGGTAGACGGCTATAGGGAGATGTACGAACGGCTTTTTGCGACAATGGCGGAAAAGCTGCTGCCTGGCATAAAGAGCTCTGTCGCCTTGGAGCTTATTTACATGACATATGGTACCGTCACGCGAAATATCAACGAGCAGGCTTTTCCCAATGCATGGACTCTGTATAACAAAGAGACGATGGCTTTTTGCGGCCGCAGCCGCTACGGTTATAAGAAAGATACAAAAGAAGAGGCATCAGAATTCTTTAGAGGCCGGATCAAGCATTATTTGCCCGAGGCCAGCATTGCTTATATCGTTTAATTCGTATAAAAATCACCCAATTGATAAACGTCATTGGGGAATTCCAAAAAGCAGAAAAGGCCGGGATGATCCGGCCTAGAAGTCAAAATACTAATTGTCCATCACATTAAGCATTGCCATATGTGTGTCGGAAAGTTTGATGTCGGCTGCTTCAATGTTTTCAAGATACTGTTCTTTTCGACTGAATCCGATAATCGGTATGATTTGCGGATCATGTTTCAGAAGCCATGCCAGCACAAGCTGATTGCCCGTTATACCCAGTTCTTTTGATATTTTCTCTACCAGTTCCAGCTTTTTTAAGTTGAGTTCATTATTAAAAAGATGCCAGTTGTAATACTGTTCACGCTTCTTGCTATCACCATAAATACCTTTGAGTAAAGGAGAGTAGGCCAAAAACGCCATGCCTTCCGATTGCATGCATTCAAACATTTCTGTATTGCCATGCTCGATGATGCCGTTATCCATGTCACGGCTCGGATGCAGATATGAATACTCCTGCTGCATCGCGGTATATGGCGCAAAACCGCTATCGTTACTGATGGCATTCGCTTTCTTGATCTGCTGCGTGGTGATATTGCTGCATCCAATGGCGCGTACCTTTCCTTCTTTGATAAGGTCGTTAAACGTCTCCAATGTTTCTTCCAGCGGCGTATTTTCATCAAAAACATGTGCGTAATAAAGGTCAATGTAGTCCGTATTGAGCCGTTTCAGGCTGTCTTCCACGCCTTTTCGTATCACCTTGGCACTGAGTCCTTCGTATTCTTCTAGCACGCGATCCCATTCAGGCACGCCGTTTGCGTCGCGGATATGGTAAGGGTCTTTCAAACGTCCGCCCACCTTTGTGGCGAGAAAAATGTCGTCACGGCATTTACGCGTCTTTAGCCACTCGCCGATCACATTTTCGCTCTCGTCGCCAATAAATTCACCATTACCCATCCACCATGAATAGCAGTTTGCCGTATCTAGAAAATTACCGCCATGCTCTCTGTAATGATCCAGCACTTCAAAGGATGTTTTTTTATCCATCGCTGATCCCATCATCATGCATCCCAGACAAAACTGGCTGACTTTGATATCCGTCTGTGCGAAATTAATGTGTTTCATCTTACAACCTCCATAAATCTTATATAAAATCGCTTGCTTACATATTAAGGATACATTATAATTGGCTTAGCAAAAGTACCAATTTTACAGTATTTCTACCAGACCAATTGAAGGAGCTTTGATGTTTGGTTTAACCATAGACAGAAATCTGCCCGTACCCATTACGACACAGTTAACGCAGCAATTGCGAGAGGCCATACTCTGCGGAAAGATTAAAGCCGGACAAAAAATGCCGCCCACAAGACAGCTTGCCAAGGAGCTTGGGGTATCGAGAAATTCAATTCTTCAGGTTTATGAACAACTGCTGGCAGAAGGGTATTTTAAAAGTACGGTCGGCTCGGGGACTTATGCTGCTGATATCGGTGTTCTTTCAAAATATCCAAAAAAACACTTGGAGTCTCAATCTGCTCAATCGGTTTCCCAACCCCAAGAAGATATGATTTTATTCGATGCCGGAAATCCGGATGTCACAGCCTTTCCAAGAGCACTATGGGGGAAGATGCTTAAAGAAGCGTGTCTTGATGCAGAGCCAAATGTATTTGGATATGGGAATCCCGGAGGGCATCCGACATTAATTAAAGCGCTCAGTGATTATCTGTACCGTTCCAAGGGCATCTATTGCGGGCAGGAAAGGATTTTCATTGTACCGGGCACTGCAGCAGGCATAGAACTCGTCTCACGTCTGCTTTTCAGTAAAGAAGCATCTGCCATAGTGGAAGACCCATGTCTGATTTTTGCGCGCAATGCCATAGTAAAAAGCGGGCTTAATGTTTTGCCGGTGGAATCGGATGCATCCGGCCTTTGTGTCGATAGGCTGCAAGATATTAGGGACTTGCGGCTAATCTATGTGGCATCATCACATCAATACCCATTGGGCGGCGTTTTGCCCGCAACCAGACGAATCGCCTTGCTGGATTATGCACAGAAGCATAATGCGTACGTCATTGAGGATGATTACGACAGTGAATTCCGTTATCACGGTGAGCCTATTCAGTCATTATGGTGCCTTGACAGCGACAGAGTAATTCATTTGGGAAGCCTCAGCAACGTATTCTCACCGTCGCTGCGCATCGCCTATATGATTATGCCGCCAAGTCTTGTTAAGCCCGCATATGAGCTCATGCAAACGTCTAATATTTGGGTAAGCGCTATAAAACAAATCGCTGTCGCGCGGCTGATGGAAACAAAGGAATTTGACCGGCATATTTATCGCATGAAAAAAAGGTATGACGCGAAACGCAAGCACCTTATCAACTGCCTGAAAAAGAGTTTTGGGTCAAGCATCGTCATATCCGGCGACGATGCAGGTCTGCATCTGCTGATTACGCTGCAGCATAAACTCACAGAAGATGACTTTAAAGCGTTTACCCAGAACAGGGTAGACGCAGATTATGTGGAGGATTATGCGCTTATTAAAGGCAAACACGAGAACCAGCTTGTTTTGGGTTTTGGAAATCTCAGCATGGATAAAATTGAAGAAGGAGTTAAGCGACTTCATTGTTCACTGGCGCAGCATGATAAGCAGTGATTATACAGCGGACGATATGATATAATAGCGTGCGGAGGGATTATGCCAAAGAAAAACGATATCATTGAAATAAAAATAGATGATTTGACAGTAGACGGGGCAGGCGTTGGCCGTGTTGAGGGCTTTGCGGTATTTGTACCGCGGGCTTTGCCCGGTGAAACCGTTTCAGCGAAAATTATCAAAGTCACCAAAAGCTATGCTGTGGGGAAGCTGATAAAAATACTGAGCCAATCGATAGATCGTATTGAGCCATTTTGCAAAGTGTTTGAGACATGCGGCGGCTGCACACTACAGCATTTATCATATGATCAGCAGCTTGTATTTAAGGCGCGTCATATTAAAGAATGTTTTAAACGCATCGGCGGCATAGAAGTTGATACGCCGAGGGTGATTCCCGCTGAAAATATACGCGATTATCGCAACAAAGCCGCCTTTCCTGTGGCGCCTATGAATGACCGGGCGGAAGCCGGTTTTTACGCGCCACACAGCCATCGGCTTGTGGTTTGTGACTGTCCCATACAAAAGCCAGATATCAACGATTCAAAAAACAAGGTGATTCAATGGGCCAACGATAATAGTATAACACCCTATGATGAACAAGCTCATAAAGGGATGCTGCGACATATTGTGGCACGGCAGTCTTCGCGCGGTGAGCTAATGACGGGTATTGTGCTTCGCGACTGGACAAATACAGAGACGCTAAAGCGTCCGCTTCAATGCTCTGGAAACAGCGTGATTGTGAACAAAAACGAGAAAAAGCATAATGCGATTCTTAGTAGCCAGAGCCGCACGATTCTCGGAGACGATTATATCACTGAATACTACGACGGCTTGAAATTTCGCGCAGGATTGACAAGTTTTTTGCAGGTCAATCATGAACAGTCTGAAAAGCTTTATCGGCTCGCGCTTGACTTTGCACAAATAAGCAAAGATGATATTGTCTTTGATCTTTTCTGCGGCATCGGAACCATCTCATTGCTGGCCGCCCGTCAAGCTAAAACTGTTCTTGGTATCGAATATGTGCAGGAAGCTGTGGATAATGCAAAAGAGAATGCAAAGCTTAACAGTATAAGCAACGCTCATTTTCTTGCCGGCGATGCATCACAGATCATTGACGAAGGCATAAAGAAATTCGGGCAGCCGGATATTGTAATTCTTGATCCGCCGAGAAAGGGCTGCGATTCGTCGCTGATAGAAAAGATATCGCAAGCCTCTCCAAAACGCATCGTCTATGTGTCCTGTAATCCGTCCACACTTGCAAGAGACGCAGCCGTTTTTGCAAAATATGGATATTGCGTTCAACAGGTTACGGGCGTTGATATGTTTCCGCACACGACGCACGTGGAGACAGTGATAGCCCTACATAGGGCTTAGGCGCTATATATAGTGGAACTGCCGATGAATAGGGCACTATATGATGATTGGGTAATAAATAGCTACATGTTTCCGCACACGACGGTGGTTAAGTGAGGAATCATAAATACTTTAGGCATAATTATTAGGGTTAGAATTAAATGAATGACCATAATTTTATCGTTTTAAGCAGTTATAAAAATTGGGTTATTGAAAGAGGATTTTATGCAATATAAAGGATCATGCCTTTGTGGTCAAGTTACTTACGAAATAGAAGGAGATTTTGAAAATTTTTATCTTTGTCATTGTGAGCGATGCCGAAAGGATACAGGTTCAGCACACGCGGCTAATCTGTTTTCTTCTACAGCCAAGCTAAAGTGGCTTTCTGGTGAAGATAAATCTAAAACCTTTAATTTTCGTTCAGAAGGGCACATAAAAAGTTTTTGTACTAATTGTGGATCGGCTTTGCCAAATATACAAATGGATGGGAAGTTACTGGTCGTTCCTGCAGGAAGTATTGACAGTGATATAAACATAAAGCCGCAAGGACATATCTATTATGTAAATAAAGCAAATTGGGATACTGAGCTTGAGAAAGTACCAAAGTATGAAAAACTCCCAAATGAATGAATATAAAGAATCGTTATTCCTCATAAGCGTTTTGTTATTTTGATAACAATTGATAAGAGATCATCAATAGAACCTGACACTTTAGTTTCAATGGGGATAGGAAATAAGTACTGCAGACATTGAATTTGTTGAATTGTATAAGACTAACGTGATACCACACGTGAAGAGTGATAACACTGCATAGGGTTTAGACACGACATATAGTATAAAAGCCGATAAGTAAGGCGCTATATGATGGCTTGGAAAAATAGATACATGTTTCCGCATACGACGGTAGTAGAGTGAGGAATAAAAAAGACTCATTTGGTTTTATATACAAATACCATTATTCTTACAAAATACCAAATAAAGAATAAAGATACTTTAAGAGCGGTAAGAGTTGAAAATAACCATGAGCCAACTTCGGTAAAGAAAAATATATTTTGAGGTAAATTTATGCGTCTTTGGTCTATACAGCCGGAAAGCTTGTACGATAAATTAATTGTGGAATCTTTCAATGCGAACCATCACAGTCTGAAATTCCACTAAATGTGTATACGGATTATTGACAAATGGGAACAAAATTTATTTTGATATTGAAAAAATAATAGATCCGTACTAAAATATGAACAGCATGGTATTATGGCAGGAATTCTTTATATAATTATCTTGTATTGAGGCACCATTTAAATTAAATTATGCTTTAATCTATAGGTTTTTATATGACGAATCTTTTATTTTAAAAGAAGGATCACCTCCAGATACTCTTGGCTAAGAGTTTTTTTATTTTTACTCTGATACCAGCTGAAGATTACTATCAACAGGGAGAATACAAATGCCGGAAGTAAAACTTTTTTATGGTAGCATATTACCACTTGAAATGCACAAAGTGCGTATTGTACAGAAACTTGATTTGGTACCCATCGAGCGCCGAAAACAAGCGGTTACAGAAGCTGGGAACAACACTTTTCTATTGAAGAATCGTGATATCTTCCTAGACATGTTGACAGACAGTGGTGTAAATGCCATGAGTGACAAGCAGCTTGCAGCAATGATGGAAGCAGACGACAGCTATGCGGGCTCGGCTACGTTCACAAAGCTGGAGGATAAGATCAGAGAGATCTTTGGCAAACGCTTCTTCCTTCCAGCACATCAGGGCAGGGCATGTGAAAATCTTCTTTCTCAGCTGTTCGTTAAGCGTGGGACGATTGTTCCTATGAACTATCATTTTACTACGTCTAAAGCGCACATCGTTTTAAACGGCGGATCCGTCGAAGAGATCATTATTGATGAGGGGCTAAAAACAACAAGCGAATATCCGTTTAAGGGTAACATGGATACGGATAAGCTTACTGCGCTAATCCAGCATCACGGTGCTGATAAGATAGCGTATGTGCGCCTTGAAGCGGGCACGAATCTGATTGGTGGACAACCGTTCTCACTTAAGAATATGCGTAATGTTCATAAGATATGCAAAGACGCAGGCATTCTGGTGGTATTAGACGCTAGCTTGCTGGCCGACAACCTTTACTTTATTAAAGTAAGGGAAGAAACGTGTAAAGACATGAGTATTACTGAGATTACACGAGAAATCGCTGACCTCAGTGATATCATTTACTTTTCGGCTCGTAAACTCGGCTGTGCACGCGGCGGCGGTATCTGCACCAACGACGAAGATGTATATCTTAAATTGCGTGAAATGATTACGCTATATGAAGGGTTTTTGACATACGGCGGCATGTCTGTACGTGAGATCGAAGCGATCGCTGTGGGGCTAGAGGAGACTATGGATGAGAACATGATCAATCAAGGCCCGCAGTTTATTGAATATATGGTGGATTCTCTCGATAAATGCGGCGTTCCAGTCATTACACCGGCGGGCGGGCTTGGTTGTCATGTAAACGCAATGGAATTCTTATCGCATGTGCCTCAGAGCGAATATCCGGCGGGTGCACTGGCATCTGCATTCTACTTGATCAGCGGTGTGCGCGGTATGGAAAGGGGCACGATATCCGAACAGCGCGACGACGATGGTAACGAAACGTTTGCCAACATGGAGCTTTTACGGCTCGCGCTGCCACGGCGTGTGTTTACGCTGTCGCAGATTAATTATGCGGTCGATCGTATTCGCTGGCTGTATGAGAACAGAGACCTTGTGGGGGGGCTGAAGTTTGTGGAAGAGCCGAAGATGCTTCGTTTCTTCTTTGGTAAGCTGGCGCCTGTATCCGATTGGCAAGATAAGCTTGTTGAAAAATTCAGAGCTGATTTTGGAGATAGCTTGTAAGAAAACAAATCGGGGTGTAAGGCAATACCATGGGCAGGAGTGGTAATCCATATGATAATGTGGTATTTAAGACATTTAACAAGTAGCTTAAAACCGAGTTTGCAGACAAGAAGCATCCATTTGAAATAAGAGAGATGACCCTTTTTCGAGAGTCTCTTCTCCCGCAGTCTCATAAATAGATAATGGCTCTGAGGAATTCAAAGTAGATTGATACGGGTAGGATAATGGAGAGAAGAAGTTGTATGAATTACCCCTTACTTAGAATCGTTAAGTTTTAAACAAGGATGTGCATTATTTATTGTACTTTAGCCAAATTAGTAGCTTGTTATTGATAAAATAGCAAGCTATTTTATTGTTTCAGCAAATTCAATAATATGATTTTCAATGCGTATTTGATGTATAATTCTATATAACATATTATGGGGGCAGTAAATGAATTTATTTGTAAGAGCTGTAAGAGAATTTAAACGAGGCAATTATCCAAAAGCACAAGTCTTGTTGCTTGATTATTTGAAGATATATCCTGATGACACTAATGCCTTATTGAATCTTGGCATGTGTTATTTTAATATGAAGGAGTATTCTGATTCCATAGAAGTATTTAGTAAATGCGTAGAGATACATCCCCATTACAGTGACGCTTATATAGGTTTGGGTTTATCTTATGAAAATTCCGGTTTGTATTCAAAAGCTATTGAGGTTTTGGAGATTGTTATAAATTCTGAACCTGAAAATTTTGGTGCTTTAAATAACTTAGGCATTGTATACAGTAAAATTGGAGAATTTCAAAAAGCTATTGAGCTTCTAACAAAAGCCAGAAAAATTGCTCCGGACGAGCTTGGAATTCTTTTATCGTTAGGTAGGGTTTATGAAAAATATGGGGATTTTAATAAAGCCGCGGAATTATATCGTCAGGTAAAAAACCACACCAGAGATTATAGATTTAAAGTACTGGCAAAAGAAGGGCTTAGAAAGATTAAAAAGTTAAATAATTAGTCTGTTGCACCCCCTCTGTATTTCAAACAAGCGGATAATTAAATTGTATCAACTTGAGTGGAAAGGCCAACTATTAATACGTTTGCGTAGTCCGAACAGTCAGAATTTCATTTGTTAAATATGATAACGATATGCCACATCAAGAGTTTGTTGTGCGCTGACGTTTGAGTAAAAAGAATAATACCCATTTTTGAATCACTTGGAAAAATATCTTGAACTTACATGTTTACGACTCAAAGCGATATCGTCTTTTTAAAAATCATCTATTGTACTCTCGAATAGACTCTGAAAGCCGATCTTATTTATTTCTGCATTGTGATTATTTAAAAAATATTCCTTATTTTATTAAAATTATTACTCGAATTAAAACTAAAAAGCAAATATGATATGTTCATTGTATTTAGGGTTAGATAGTAGAATCACCAAGCAAAACCAACACTTATAAATACAATCTTATTCACTTCGGCACTATTCGTAGTGTAAATAAATTTACAAGGAGACGAAAATGAAAAAATCTAGAATCCTTGCTTTGTTGGTTGCAGCTGTCATAATGATGGGAGCGATTGCAGGATGCAGCAGTGTCGCTCCGCAAGAGGCTTCAAACCCATCGGCTGAGCAAGATGCCCAAAGTGCCAGCGATCCACCTAAGGCTGCAAGCGACGAGAGTACGCAAACAGAGACACCTAAACTCTTGGTCGGATGTTCGGTTAGATCATTGAGCAATCCCTATCATCTGGCAGTGACAGAAGGCGCACAGATGTTTGTGGATTCCCTTCCTCCGGGAACCGCAGAGTTGCAGATACTGACTTGTGAAGGCAGCGATGAAAAACAAATTAATGATATTAAGGCATTGGTTGCCAGAGGCGGGAAAAACACCATCCTCTACGTCGACCCAAATCAGTCCCCGAACTGTGCCGCTATTGCCCAGATCTGCGAAGAAGCAGGTGTTTATTGGACATCAGTCTGGAATCCTGCTGATGGTATATATCCGATGGACTATGAGTACTATGTGATGCACCAATCACCGGATAATGAACAGCTGGGTTACGATATCGCCATTGAGCTTTTCAAATCTTTTGAAACACCTTATGAGGGAAAAATTCTTGCTGTTCAGGGCATGCTTGCGAACCTCGCAGCTATTGGAAGATTCCGCGGTCTGCAGCGCGCATTAGAAGAGCACCCCGGCGTTGAGCTTCTCGCGGATCAGCCTGGTGACTGGAACTCGGAAACCGCTTTGTCAGTTACCGAAACATGGCTTTCTAAGTACGACGACATTGATGGTATCTGGTGCGCAAACGACGTGATGGCTGTTGGCGCCCTACAAGCCTTAAAAGCCAAAGAGCTCAATGGAAAAGTGAAGGTTGCCGGTGTCGATGCGATTACAGACATTCTGGATGCGATAAAAGCCGATGAAGCCGTCGTGACAATAGATATTAATCCATGGTCACAAGGTGCAATCGGACTGGCATGGGCTTATGCAGCATGGTCTGGGAAAATCAAACCGTCCGAGCTGAGTCAGGAACAGAGAATGTTCTATACGAAGCATATGGTTATTACCAGTGAAAATGTCGAACAATATGAGAATGATTTTATCAAATCCAAGCCCACTATCGATTTTGAAGATATTGAAGCTGTGATTACACGGCCGATGTCTATCGAAGACTTTAAATAATATCCAGCATGTAAATGCCAAAAGAAAGGTCGGAAATAATTCTGGCCTTTCGGGCGTTTACCCGCCTGCTTCAAAACGAAAATGAGGTGTTTAGAATGTCAGATAAAACTCAGAAATCGCTTTCCATTGCAGAAGAATTCTCATATAAGATTAGATTAGAAAAACGAAAATCCAGGATAAGCAAAATCGTACCGGTTATTGTTCTCGCTGTACTGGTTTTATTTTTTGGGCTGATAAATGTTGAGTTTTTGTCTATAACAAATGTTTTGACCATACTCAAACAATTGTCTATACCTTTGATATTGGCACTGGGTCTCACCTTTGTGATCATTATCGGCAGTATCGATCTGTCCGTTGAAGGTGTCATGGCGCTGACAGGATGTCTCGCAAGCATCATTATTATGAACAATAAGACAGCCGTGGATACGGGCTTCTTTGGGATTCTCATTGTTGTTCTCGTCGGTGCATTAACCGGAATGGTCACAGGCCTCATACACGTAAAAGCCAAACTGCCTTCGTTTATGGTCAGCTTTGGCATATCAAGCATTGCATCAGGCTTTGCCCTGTTGTGTTATAGGGGAATACCCGCAACGATTAAGCATCCGATATTTATTAGCTTAAATAAAGATGCGTTCTTAGGCATCCCTCTCATCACATGGATTGCGGCTTTTGTATTTATTGTTGCTTACATTCTTCAGGAATACAGCGCTTTTGGGCGATATATATATGCCATTGGCGATAATGAAAGCATACCTGCCCAGACTGGCATACGCGTTAAAAGAATTAAGGTACTGGTATTTGTTTGGTCGGGTTTTTGTATCGGGATAGCGGGAGTCATCGCTCTTGCACGGTCGGGAAGGGGAGACTTGCTGATTGGAAAAGGAAACCTATTTGATGCTATTACCGCCGTGGTTTTGGGAGGGACGGTATTAAGCGGCGGAAAAGGCGGCGTTTTTAATACACTTCTCGGGGCCGTTATTGTGACTGTCATTCAGAATGGGCTCATACTTATGGATGTGAATCCATATATCCAAGCCGGGATACAGGGCATTATTATTGTCTCCGCCGTTGCTTTATCTGTATCCAGACGCAAAAAGCTTATCGTTAAATAAAACTAAGGGAGGGTTGGCAAGTGGACGAAAAAGCATTGTTTACTGCGGAGAATATATGTAAATCATACGCCGATACGCAAGTGCTTCATGATATATCTTTGAACATAAATGAAGGAGAGGTTGTTGGTCTTGTCGGAGAAAACGGAGCAGGCAAATCAACACTGTTAAAAATCATTATGGGTGTGGAACACCAAACCCTTGGTTCGATGAGCATGATGGCGCAGGAATACGCACCAAAAAGTCCTAAGCAAGCAAACGCAATGGGCGTAGGTATGGTTTTTCAGGAGCAGTCTCTGATTGCCAATCTGACTGTGGGACAGAATATATTCTTCGGAAAAGAGAAGGATTACAAGAAATTTGGGCTTATAAATTGGAGAAAAATGTACGCGGAAGCGAGAAAAGTCTTGGACTCGTTACAGCTGTTAGATATCCCAGTGGAAAAAAAGCTAAACGAATTGAGTTTTGCGACAAGGCAGATGGTCGAAATCGCAAAAGTTTTCAATTCTGTTAGAGGAACATCAAGCGGTAATTCTCTTATCCTTTTGGATGAACCGACGTCGGTTTTAAATGATGAAGAAATCAAGCAATTGTTTAAGCATATAAAGACTCTGCGTGATGAAGGTAATGCCATTATATTTGTATCGCATCGATTAGATGAAGTCCTGGAAATTTCAGATCGGATTTATATCTTAAAGGATGGTAAAAAAGCCGGAGAATTCAAGAGAAGCTCAGCCAATGAAGAATTGCTTTATGAAAAGATGGTGGGTAGAACAAGCACAGGGGAATACTATCAGGTCCACAGACAAACAGAACCAAGGCAGACGATAGCTATTGAAGCTAAAGATCTCGGATTGATGGGATATTTTAAAGAGATATCATTTAAGCTGCACGAAGGAGAAATTTTAGGGATATGCGGTGTCATTGGATCCGGTAAAGAAGATTTATGTGAAGTATTGTCAGGGGAACGCGAGGCGACATCAGGTCATGTGAAGGTTTTTGATCACACAGTAAGCTTTAAATCTCCATATCAGGCATTTAAAGCAGGCATACTCTCCATTCCAAAGGAAAGGAGAGAGGAGGGGATTATTGGCATACTAAGTGTTTTGGACAATATAAGTATATCCAATACAAAAGCATATAAAAAATATGGCTGCATATCAAAAAAAAAGCAGGTGGAAGTCAGTATTTATTGGATCAAACATCTAGGAATCAAGTGCAAAGATTACAAAGAACCGGCGCTTTATCTTAGCGGGGGGAATGCTCAGAAGGTTGTTTTTGCACGGCTTTTGGCCAGCGGATGCAGAATCATGATTTTGAACCATCCCACAAGAGGCGTCGACGTCGGTGCGAAAGAAGAAATATATAAACTTATAAGAGATGTCACAAAAAAAGGCATTGCAGTTATCCTGCTGGGAGATACACTGGACGAATGTATTGGCCTGAGCAATAAAGTATTGGTTATGAAGGACGGAATCGCGACCAAAACGTTTGAGGCATCGGCTTCACATAAGCCTGAACAATTAGAACTTATTAAATATATGATGTGATTTTGGAGGCTCTCATGAATACTTTTGTTAGAAAAAAGATAAACATAATGGATTTTATCAGCCCGCTTTCAGTGATTATACTGTTGGTCTTTTTCACATCGATCAATAGCAGTTTTTTGAGCATGATAAATATCGCTAACCTGTTCACGGATATGGCACCTCTTTTGGTCATTGCTTGCGGGATTACTTTTGTTTTGATTATTGGTTCAATAGATTTGTCATTAGGTTCTGTATGTTCCTGCAGTGCGGTCATTCTTGCGCTTTTATTGCCACGGATCGGTGTGTACGCCTATTTTGTTTCGATAGGCTTTGGATTATTTGCTGGTTTCATAAACGGACTGGTGTTTGCAAAGGTAAAAGTACCGTCGTTCATTGTGACTCTTGCAGCGTCAAGCATCTGGCAGAGTGCAGCTTATTTAATATGCAATGGCGCTCCGTTGCTTATACCTCCGAAGACCTGGGGCTATATTGAATGGGGCGATATGCAAATTGGTTTTTTAACAATGCCTTTTATACTTGCCTTTGTGCTTATGCTTATTCTATACTTCTTTCAAAAGAAGACGGTGTTTGGCAAATATGCGTATGCAGTGGGTGCCAATGAAAAGGCAGCTTGGGTGGCCGGCGTGAATATCGACCTAACCAAAATCTTAGCATTCACGATTTGCGGCACAATGAGTGCAATCACAGGTATACTTCTATCTGTCAAATTGCGAAGCGGTATACCGACGGTGGGTGACCCCATCACGCTGATGGGTATCGCCGCAGCGGCCCTTGGAGGGACTTCGCTTTCCGGTGGTAAAGGAAGCGTGATCAGAGCGTTATTGGGTGCGGCACTCGTGACAACCATTCGGAACGGTATGAATCTGATCGCAATCGATGCCTTTTGGCAGCAGATTGTTTTTGGTTCGCTTGTGATAGTTGCGTTGTATATGACGATAGATAGAAGAAGCGGCAGGAATAGCATAATGAAATAACGGGAATAACAAATAGCAAGGCGAGAACTCATACTAAATGTATATATTGTTCCTCCATAATCTGAAGGCTGTATGAATCAATCATTTCTGCAGCCTTCGATTATATCACCGTTTTATATTTACGAATTACGGTAATCGCGCGGAGACATGCCGGTAAGCTTTTTAAATATTTTACTGAAATAATTCGAATCTTGATATCCCACCTCAAACGCAATATCGATAAGGCGCATGCTGGTGGTCTTAAGCAATTCTTTGGCTCTGGAGATGCGCTTCCTTGTCAGGTAGTCGATAAAACTTTCACCCATCTCCTGTGAAAAAAGCGTAGAAAAATAACTGCTGCTGATATTTGCGTAGGAAGCTACGTCATTAAGGCTTAGGGCAGAATTGACGTAGTTCTCATCAATATATTTTACGGTCGCCGCAATAAAATTGCTGTACTTATAGTTCTTATTCTGCTCGCGAAGCTCTATAACACGGTGCAACAGTTTTGTTAAAAACGCTGAAAACAAATTAATATCGTTTGACCATTTGAGCCATTGGTTCGTACAAAAGGTATTGTCCGCTTCTGTTTTCAATGCACAAGAGATGTCTTCGCCTATTTCGGCTAAAAAGCCTTCAATCCGTTTAATCAAGCCCATACATATATATTGATAGTAAATACGGCTGAATTGCAATGTCTTTAACTTTGACACAAGCTTGTCAACAACCAATTTGGTTTCGTCTTTGCTGCCAAATTTCAAAAGGTTTTCAATTAGGTTTGTTTCCGTATTGAGTGAAAGATCATGCCCGTTGGTTTTGTTGATTTTTTTAAGCAAAGATTGCTCCATGATAATGGTGTCATTTTCAGAAAACAGATACTTAAAATCGAGAATGAGTTTAGCATCAGCGAGCGATTCAGCGATTCCCGGCAGACCTTCACGAATCCCGCCAATGCTGAATAATGCTTTGTTTGCTGCCGTTTTCTCTATAATTGCATGTCTAATTCTGCTTGCTAAATGTACGGCTTTCTTTTGAAGCTGCTTAGATTCATTGCCTTTGAAAATGACGACGATGCTATGCATGTCTTTGCGAAAGTAGTATACGTCGGGGTCATTTGAGATAATATCTTTTAAAATTCTGACGACATCAATAGTCAGTAAATGGTCATTATGTGTTAGCAGCAATTTTTGTTCGGCAAACTCGATAACCATTGTGATATAGTAGTTTGCATCAATATCCAGATTCAGTTCCTTTGCGCGCTTTTTCATTAAATCTGAAGAGTAAATGCCGAGGGACAAGTCATCAAGAAATTTATTAATACGTATTGGTCTGTTAAGCTCAGCTTGCTTTTGCAGTCTCACTATGTCTTTTTTGATACTGCGCTCCGCGTCTATTTGCTTAACGACTTTCTGCATTGTCTCTAAAAGCTGTGACGATTTTATAGGTTTGACAATGTAATCCGTCACTCCGATTTCCAGCGCCTGTCGGGCATATTTAAATTCACTGTAACCGCTTAATATGATGATCTTTATCTCAGGCATATGCTCCCTAACAAGTCGGCTCAGTTCCAGGCCATCCATAAACGGCATACGAATATCTGTCACAAGAATATCAATGTTTTTAGACTGAAGCTGCTCCCAAGCGTCTTTACCGTTAGCCGCATCACCGCAAAGCGTAAACTCGCTGTCCTTCCAAATCCAGCTCTCTCTGTAGTTTTCCCTTTCCAATATCTCATCTTCAGCTAAAAAAACTCGGTACATTGATGGGCTCCTTCCTTGTTAAATCATAATAGCCGGTACGATCATACGAACAACGGTGCCTGTATTATATTCGCTGTCTATCTCAATGCCATAATGTTCACCAAAAAACAACCGGATTCGCTGGTTGATATTCTTAAGACCATACGAGTCAGAGCTAGATTGCATACTCCCTTCAATGTTTTTTTGCAGAAGCATGAGTTTTTCTTTTTTTATGCCGATGCCGTTATCTTTAATTGTAATGCTGAGATGTTTCTCTTCCAAAAGATTGATGTATATCTCCACCTTGCCGGCCTTAAGGGTGTTTTTGATACCATGATAGATGGCGTTTTCAATGATTGGCTGTAATATTATGCGTGGGAATTTGCAGTTTAGTGCTCGATTATCCACAAAAAACTCATAGTCCAGGATGTCATGATAACGCAATTTCATAATTTTCAGATAGCTCTGGGCATGTTCGAGCTCATAGCTCAGTGTCAGAATATCATCGTTTTTACTGAGAACAGCTTTATAAAAATGAGACAGTTCTATTGTCAAATCAATGACTTCGTTTATCTTATTTGATTCGGCAACGCGAACGACAGAATCCAGCGTATTATATAAAAAGTGCGGGTTGATTTGTGCCTGCAGTGCTTTGAATTCTGATACCTTTAAATTATGCTGCTCTTGTATTTGCGCCTCCATGAGATGCTTGATTTTCTTGACCATCTTGTCAAAGCTATCATAAAGCTCAGAGATCTCATCCTTTCCGTTATATTTGACGGCCACATCCAGATCACCCGAAGAAGCCTGCTTCATAAGCTTTTTCAGTCCGGATATAGGTGCAACCAAGCTGTTGGATATTATGGTATTAATTAACCATACAAGCAGCAAAGATAAGAAAATACCGGCAAAAATGATATTGCGAATATTACGTACCGGCGTTAGTATCTCATTTTCGGGCACCGCGACGACAATTTTCCAGCGGGTTGACTGAAGCGTATTATAGACAAATAAGAATCGATGGCCGTTTATTGTATCAAAAAAGTTACCGTTTGACTGGCGTTGATTGATGACGGCATCAATATTCTTTTGAGAAATACCGCTGGAATCCAGCATTGCATTTTGTAAAATGGGGGTGCCATCGGCATCGATAATGGATACAAAGCTTTTATCACTCCATTTTGCTTCGCTGAAAATATCCATAAGAGCAGATTTCTCTATATCAACCAGAATGATGCCGTATGCTTCATTGGTACCGATTTTAAATATAGACGTGGCCATTGATATCACATTGTCCTTGGGGGGATAGTCGTGAAAGGCTTGCGGATCTCCGAATATATGAACGTTTCGAGGATCGCTGAGTACTGTTTTTGTTATCAAATATTCATGAAACGGCTTTTTCAAGTGATAAAAGCCGCTTCTTTCGCTGACACAGTTTCCGTTGGCACCAACGATTGTTACGTCCATGATATTGTCGCTGAATTTATTGACCTGACGCATGTTGCTGTATAAGTTCCCCATATCCTTAGACGCGTTATAAAGCTCCTGCTCGGTTGTGCTTTTTAAAAAGAGCTTCGTCTTGTAGTCGGAAGCCAGGTTTAAAATGGATATCGCGTCATTAAAAAGTGTACTGACACGCGTATTAAGAACTTGCGTTGTTTGTTCAATATATTTGGATAACACTTCTGTGACTGTTAGATTTGTTGTTGAATAAGATACGAAGCCGACAATACATAATGGAATAATCGTAAATATTGTAAAGAACAAAACAATCTTATTCTTGATACCATATCGAAACTTGTTTTTTAACAGTATTTTTTTTGACAAATATTCCACCCCCTTTGGGCTGTATTGAACAGATATATACATGTCGCTATTTTGAGGGTTATTAAGTCATTGACAATATGAATTGTCGCTGTTAACTTTATCACGCAGTAAAACCAATTACAAGCTGAGCTATCACATCACATACAAACTCCGAAAATATTTACTTGTTTTTTGAAAAATAAAACAGGTTTTTATGCAAACAAGGATTAAGATAGTATACAAGGATCCTTGAAAAAAACAGGAGGAGTTAAACATGAAAAAAACAATTATCGGATTATTAGCTCTGTTACTGCTCTTTGGCCTGGTTGCTTGTTCAAGTGCGCCTGCCGCTACAACGGATGAGGCTTCAAGCGAACCTGCCGAAGAAAGCGAAGCAGCGCCGTCCGATGAAGAAAGCGCTGAATCGGTCTCGGAGAGCGCGGAATCAGAAGAAACAAAAACATTCGCCGTTGTTTTCCCGATTGTTCATCCGTTCTTCGAACCCGTTGGAGTGGATGCAGAGAACTTCGGAAAAGAGAATGGCTGGGAAGTCATCACAAAAGCACCCGACACAGCAAATGCGCAGCTGCAAGTTGAAATCATGGAGAATCTAATTGCCATGAAAGTAGACGGCATTGCCATAGGTCCTACGGATCCCACTGCTTTGGTTCCGGTCATTGACAAGGCGATTGACGCCGGAATTAAATTGATCTGCTTTGAAACAGATGCGCCGGATGCAAAACCTCATGCATACATTGGTACTGATAACTATAAGGCTGGCCGCCATATGGGATTTGTCATTGAGAAGTCTTTGAACGGTGAAGGCGAGATTATGATACTCACAGGTCTTCCCACGCAGATGAGCTTGAATGAGCGTATCAGAGGAATAGAGGAGTACTTAAGTGAGAATTGTCCCGATATTAGCATCGTGGATACACAGTCGAGCGAAGGCGATGCCCAAAAGGCTGTGACTGCAACGGAAAACATGATACAGTCCCATCCTGAGTTCAAAGCGATCATCGGTATCGATGCGACTGCAGGCCCCGCGGCTGTGTCTGTTTGGAAGGCAAAAGGATGGCAGAATAGTGATGAACACATGATCATTACCTTTGACGATATGCCTGATAACCTGCAGGGCTTGCGTGACGGCTATATTAAAGCGCTCGTTGCACAGCGTCAGAGCTCCTGGGGTGAAAGCGTAATTCAAATGCTTAATGATCTTTACGAGGGTAAGGAGATTCCGGATTATACGGATACAGGGAGTATCGAAATCACGATGGATAACATTGATACATATACCGAAGAGCCCTCTTATGTAGAAGAATAAGCTGAAATCAAAATGCTATGGAGAAGCAGTTATCTGCTTCTCCATGGCAAACAAGCAAACTTTAGGAACCGCTGATTTGTTCAGAATGCTGTTCATTGGAATATGTGTCTGTTGTGTGACTGAAAAACTCGAAAATAGTACGGCTAATTCTTCGGTTTCAGTGACTGCCAGACTAAAAGATAAGTTCTAAAATACAGCATCTCATATCAAATCAGCGCTTCCCTAAAACGGGGAGTGTAAAATATGTCACAGAACGCATCCGCAAGGCAACACAGCATGATGAAAAGATTAATACAGAAACGTGAGAGTGCTATGTTCGCGGTACTGCTTTTAATCTTTGCAGTCATGAGTATAGTAAAAACCGACACGTTTTTCACGATGGAAAATCTATTTAATATCACCAAGCAAATAAGCATTATTACCATCGTCGCTGTTGGTCAGACATTTGTCATGATAACGGGTGGAATTGACTTATCCGTTGGATATTCTCTGAGCTTAGCCGGAATCATGATGGCAAAGTTTATGTCGCTTGGCGTGAATCCTGTATTAGCCATCATGCTTGGTATTCTTACCGGTATCGTCATTGGTTTTTTAAATGGATTTTTAATAACTTCGCTTAAACTGCCGCCCTTTATTGTCACTTTGGGTACGGCAAATATCGCAAGAGGTTTTACTTATATCGTTACAAAGGGGTTTCCGATTTCAACAGACTCGCAATTTGTACTTGATTTGGGCAATGGTTATTGGGGGCCGATACCGATTATGACAGTTATCATGATTGTGATCGTCATTGTGGCTAGTTATGCGCTCCGTAAAAACGCGTTTGGATTACGTGTATTATCAATTGGCGGCAATGAGACGGCTGCACTTTTATCCGGCATAAACGTTCGTAAATACAAGGTCATTGTCTATACGATTGCCGGTGTATTATGCGGTATTGCCGGAATCATCATGGCGGGACGGCTTAACGGAGGGAATCCCAATGCCGGACTGGGGACGGATATGGACACGATTGCGGCATCGATTGTGGGTGGCACAAGCTTGGCCGGTGGAGAAGGAACGGTTGTGGGTACGCTCTTCGGGGCTTTGCTGTTAGGGGTCATAAAAAATGCGCTTGTGCTGCTAAATGTCAATATGTATTGGCAAACGGTTGTGGTCGGCGTGGTCATCATTTCAGTGTGCGCACTTGATCGTCTTGCTCAATCCAAGCGCGGGATATAGGCTGGAGGGCTGCATATGGAATGTTTACTCAAAATGGATGGGATTTGCAAAAGCTTTCCGGGCGTGCAAGCCCTCGATAATGTGGATTTCCAATTAAATAGAGGCGAAGTTCATGCACTGATAGGTGAAAACGGCGCAGGAAAATCAACGCTTATGAAGATACTCGGCGGCGTTTACCTGCCGGACAAAGGTTTTATAGAGATCAATGGAAACCGCGCTCATATTACATGCCCGGCTGAATCAATAAAGAATAAAATCGGCGTGATCTATCAGGAATTCAACCTTGTTCAGACGCTGAATGTATATGAGAATTTGTATCTGGGCAAGGAGTTAAAAAATAAATTCGGACAGCTCGACAGAAAGTCGATGATGGCGAACGCTAAAGTCACAATGGAAAAACTGGGTATACCCGATTTTGACTGCACCAAAAAGATTAAGACGCTGAGTGTGGCCATGCAGCAACTTGTGGAGATTGGAAAGGCCATATTCAATGAGATCGATATATTGGTGATGGATGAACCCACATCGGTTTTAACGGATAACGAGAGCGGCAGACTTTTCGAGGTCATGAAGAATCTTAAGCAGAAAGGCCTGTCCATTATTTATATTTCCCACCGCCTGGAAGAAGTGATCGAGCTTTGCGACAGAATTACTGTTTTAAGAGACGGCAGGTATATTGAGACAGTTGAAAACAAGGAGCATCATGTCGCCAAAGACTATTTGGTAAACAAGATGGTAGGCCGCGATCTGGTTGACTACTTTCCGAAAAAAACAGCCGATATTCAAGACGAGACCGTGCTTGACGTGAAGGGCCTTGGCAAGGCGGGAATATATAAAGATATCAGCTTTGGGCTGAAAAAAGGTGAGATCCTCGGTTTTTCGGGTCTTGTGGGCGCCGGAAGAAGTGAAATCATGAAGTCCATATTCGGTGTGATTACATCGGATGAGGGTGAAGTTTTGGTAGACGGGAAGAAACAAGACATTACGTCTCCCCGGAAAGCCAAACAAATCGGCGTGGCGTTTGCACCTGAAGACCGTAAAAATGAAGGTTTGGTTCTGGGGATGTCGCTTTCTGATAATATCTGCTTGGCAAACCTTAAAAAGATCGCTGTCTACAGCCATATTAAAAGAAAAGCAAAGCAGAGACTTTCAAAGAAATATATTGATGAGCTGAAAATCAGCCCAAACGATCCGGAAAGAAGAATTGTCAATTTTTCGGGCGGAAATCAACAAAAAGGTGTGATTGCTAAATGGCTTGCATCGTCACCAAAGGTCATGATTCTTGATGAGCCCACAAGAGGCATCGATATTGGTGCGAAAGTCGAGATTTATAATCTGATCAATTCGCTGGCGGAAAAAGGTGTGGGCATTATCGTTGTGTCGTCAGAGCTTCCCGAACTTATCGGCATATGTGACCGCATACTGGTGGTGAGCAACGGGAGTATCACGGGCGAGTTTGCAAGACAGGAATTCAATCAGGATACAATTATGACGGCAGCCACGCATTTGAAGGCGTAATAAGAATACAGGAGGTCAAATATGAAAAAATATAAACTTTTTATTGATAATTGCTGGGTGGATGCATCGGATGGTGCCGCCTTTGTGTCGAGCAATAAAGCAAACGATGAGCCGGTGGCAGAGTTCGCTGCCGCTACAGATGCGGATGTGAACAGCGCCTGCCGCGCGGCAAGGAAAGCATTTGCTTCGGGTGTCTGGAATGAGATGGACGCGAATTTAAGAGCACAGTATCTTAAAAAAGCCGCGCGCATTATGGAAAGACGTGCAAAGGAAATGGCGGAATTCGAGTCTATGGAGACCGGAAAGCCCATTCATGAGACATCCACATTCGATATCCCTGTGTCCATATGGGCGTTTGATTACTTTGCTGACTTGGCAAAGGAAATAAGGGGAGAGGTGATTCCGACCGGTGATTTCAGCAATCACGCATTTGACTTCGTCACCTATGAGCCTTACGGCGTGGCGGCTATCATTGCACCGTATAATTTCCCGCTTCATTTGCTGACAAGGAGCCTCGCACCCGCGTTGGCGGCCGGCAATACATGCGTTATAAAGGCATCTTCAATCACGCCGTCGACAGCGGCCATCATGGGCGAAGTATTTGAAGAAGCAGGTTTTCCGGCAGGTGTCGTGAATGTGGTGCATGGTCTTGGCAGCAAGGTTGGCAATGCACTGGCAGGGCATCGCGACGTGGATATTATCGGGTTTACCGGTTCGGAATATGTGGGAAGGCAGCTTCTGAAAATATCCGCGGAATCGGAAGTGATAAAAAAATGTGTGCTTGAGCTTGGCGGTAAAGGCCCTGCGATAGTGGAGCCGGACGCGAATATCGACATCGCGACCACATGCCAGATCGAAGGGTTTACTTTTAATCAAGGCGAAGTCTGCTGCGCCATGACACGCGCCATTCTTCATGAAGATATTTACGATGAGTACATCGATATGCTCAAAAAGAAGTGTGACGCAATTAAGATTGGTGACCCGCTTGATCCTAAGACGCGTATGGGCGCACTTATCAGCGAAAAGCATCTACAAAGTGTCGATAATTTTGTGAAAGGTGCGGTTGCCGCGGGAGCCGAGCTGCTTTACGGCGGTGAGCGGTATACGGAAGGAAGCTGCAAGAATGGGCCGTTCTACAGGCCGACAATAGTAGGCGGTATTCGTCCGGATATGGATATATGGAAGGATGAAGTGTTTGGCCCAGTGCTCAGCGTCATCAAATACAGTGATCTCGATGAAGCCATTGACCTTGCCAATAACACGCAATACGGATTGGGCGCGAACATATTCACAGAGGATTTGAAAAAAGCGTATTGGACAGCGAAAAAGCTCAACGCGGGATCGGTTTGGGTGAATCTGCCCAACGGTATGAACATGGCTTGTCCGTTTGGCGGCAACAAGAACAGCGGCATGGGAAGGGAATACGGTACATATGGACTGCATGAATATCTTAAAGTCAAAAATAACATGTGGCGTATGTAGGAGAAGACATGGCTTTATATCAGAGATTCGGTGAAATTAATGGTCGTGAAATCGGCCTGTATACGCTAAAAAATGATGGCGTTTCATTGTTGGCAACGGATTACGGATGTGCGATACAGTCCCTCAATGTGAAGGACAGATACGGGCAGACGAAGGATGTGGTCTTAGGATTCGATACGCTGGACGGTTATGTACATCAAGCCTATTATATCGGAACGGCGATCGGACGCTGCTGTAATCGCATTCGGGGGGCCGCCTTTGATTTGAACGGCCTCAGGTATGAGCTTTCCGCAAACGAAGGACGCCATCATCTGCATGGCGGTGTTCAGGGTTTCCACGATGTCCCATGGGAGACGATAAACGCGTCTGAGCGAATGGTTCATTTCAGGTATATGAGTCCGGACGGAGAAGAAGGCTATCCGGGTAATCTGGAGGCTGACGTCATCTACAGGCTCACACCCAATAACCAAGTGTCGATTGAGTATACGGCTGTGAGTGACGCGGACACCATTGTGAATATGACCAACCATAGTTATTTCAACCTTAACGGGCATGACAACGGAAGCATAGAGGATCATGAGCTTCAGATATTTGCCGACCGTTATACGGAGATTGATGTGGAATGTATTCCCACGGGTATTATTGCGCCGGTTGACGGAACACCGCTTGATTTCCGCGAGCCGATGCGCATCGCGGACAGACTGGACAGCCGTCATGAGCAAATGTGCTTCGGAAGCGGATACAACCACAATTATGTGCTCAAGAATGAGCGCGGTGACCTATTAAAAACGGTGACGCTTGTATCGCCCAAGACCGGGATAAGTATGAAAGTCTTTACAACTGAGCCCGGACTTCAACTTTATACTGGCCAATACCTTAAGGGCGATATCAAAGGGAAGAACGGTTTCCCATACGAGCGTTATGCGGGGTTATGCCTTGAGACACAAGGGCTTCCCAACGCCGTCCAGAATGACAGTTTTCCATCGGTTATATTAAAAAAAGGCATGACGTATAAGAGCAACACTGTGTTGCAGTTTGATACGGACGCAAAAACATAAAACAAGCGGGGATTATGTTGTGAAAAACACTTATATAAAAACTAAAAAGAATAATGAAAAAGGGTATCACCCGATATGCGAAATCGATGATGCGTATGACGCTTTGATGGATTTCGGACTGCTGGCGCTGAATACGGGTGATGCGTATACGGATGATGAGCCGCTTGAAAGAGCATTTTTATTAATTACAGGTACGGCTCAGATGACTTGGGGGGATAATGACGTAACAGTTTCAAGAAAGAACTGTTTTGACGAGAACCCATATGTGCTGCATGTGCCTCAAAGCATTTCCGTCACCATAGCCGGCGGTGAAGGCGGCTGTGAGTTTAGTGTTCACCGGACGAAAAATGATACGGATTTCCGTCCGCGATTATTTCATCCGTCGGAATGCACAAGTGAAAACCGCGGTGAGGGCACGATGAACGAAACGTCAACACGTATCGTCAGAACGGTTTTTGATAAAACAAACGCGCCCTATTCCAATTTAGTATTGGGAGAGGTAGTCGGGTATCCTGGTAAATGGTCGAGCTATCCGCCGCATTTTCACAGACAGCCTGAGATCTACCATTACCGCACCCTGCCCGAAAACGGCTATGGATATTGCGACCTAGGAAATGAGGTGCTAAAGGTGCAGAACAGTGACACGGTTGTGATCAGCAAAGGGCAGATCCATCCGCATGTAACGGCACCCGGTTATGCGCTTTGGTATTTATGGGTTATCAGGCATTTGGACGACGAACCATACATCACACCAACATTTGTGGAGGAACATGCTTGGGTCATGGATAAGAAAGCATCCTTTTGGCCGTATAGCACATAGCAGCCATTGATAATCAATGACTTTATAATGAACGCTTGAACAAGGTGGTTTGATTTTTGCACCCAAAAAAAGAAGAAAAGCAGAGGAAGATCATGATCAACGTAGAGTTTACAAGGAAATTTGCGGCCGAGATACGTTACCAAACCATAAAGGAAATTGTCAATCTCGGATTTGGACATATCGGCGGTGCGATGAGCATTGTTGAAACACTGGCGGTGCTTTATAGCGGCGCTATGAAAATTGACCCCAGAAATCCGGATTGGGTACACAGGGATTGGTTGATTTGCTCAAAAGGGCATGCGGGGCCGGCTCTTTATGCAACACTGGCTTTGAAAGGCTATTTCCCTCTGGAAATGCTGCTTACACTCAATCAGGGGGGGACGTCGCTCCCCAGCCATTGCGACCGAAATAAAACGCCCGGAATTGATATGACAACGGGTTCTTTGGGGCAAGGCATGAGCACGGCAATTGGCGTGGCCCTTGGAAACCGAATGAGCGATCGAAATAATTGGACTTATTTAATGCTCGGCGACGGAGAATTGGACGAAGGTCAAGTGTGGGAAGGCGCGTTATTCGCCAATCACTATAAAATCGATAATCTCATTACGTTTGTGGATTATAACAGGCAGCAGCTTGATGGTTACGTCAATGACGTAATGGATTTGGGTGATATTGCTCAGAAGTTCAGTAGCTTTGGCTGGCACGCGAAAGATGTCAACGGTCACGATGTCTCGGAGATTTACAGTGCGATAATCAATGCGAAAAATTCACATGGCAAGCCGTCTGTTATTGTTCTTCATACGCAGAAAGGCAAAGGATGCGCATTTGCGGAAGGCATACTTGACAACCATCATATGAAGGTGACGAAAGAAGAGGGAGAGCAAGCGGTTATCTCAGCACGTAAAGCACTCATGGAAATTGAACGGGAAGGTGACGGCATATGAGCATTGCCATATTAAAAGAATTAAAAAAGGACAGCGAAATGATGCGCTCTGTGTATTGTGCCACATTGATGGAAATGGCAGAGAAGGATGACAGAGTGGTTGTGCTGGATGCAGATCTGATGAAGTCTATGGGCATGATTCCTTTTCTAAATAAATATCCGCAGAGAACGTTTAACTGCGGGGTTCAGGAAGCGAACATGATCGGGGTGGCCGCAGGTCTTTCCGCCACAGGTAAAATACCGTTTGTGCATACGTTTGGTCCGTTTGCGACAAGACGGTGTTTTGACCAAGTGTTTATATCCGCCGCTTATGCCAAGCTCAATGTCCGCATTACAGGGTCTGACCCGGGTATTACGGCTGCGTATAACGGCGGCACACATATGCCGTTTGAAGACATGGGGCTCATGCGTAATGTGCCGGGTATCACGCTGCTTGAGCCTGCAGACAGCGTGATGCTTAAAGATGTGCTAAAAAAGATTAAGGATATGTACGGTGTATTCTATGTGAGATTGTTGCGTAAAGAACCGGTGAGGATATACCAAGAAGGCAGTACGTTTGAGATAGGAAAAGGCATCGTACTACGAGACGGCACGGATGTGACTGTGATCGCGAGCGGTATTATGGTAAGTGAAGCGCTCGAAGCTGCGGACATACTGCAGACAAAAGGAATCAGCGCAAAGATTGTCAATATCTTCACATGGAAACCCATCGACACAGAGCTTATTTTAAAATGCGCTGAAGAGACCGGGGCTGTCGTTACTGTGGAAAATCACAGCATTATTAATGGTTTGGGCAGTGCTGTGGCAGAGGTGCTGGCGGAAGGCTTTCCTGTTCCTCTGGAACGCATCGGCAGCCGCGACAGATTTGGAGAGGTTGGCAGCGTAGATTATCTTAAAAAAACGTTTGAGATGACAGCGGCGGACATAGCAAAACGGGCCGCCCTCGCTGTGCAAAAAAAACTTTAATAATAGGAGGTTTGAAGTCATGAAGAAAGTGAAGGTCGGCGTCGCCGGATACGGCGTGATCGGACAGCGGCTGGCAGACGGTGTCGCTCTGCAAGACGATATGGAGCTTGTCGGTGTGGCGGATGTGGCCCCGACGATTTCTGTTCGGGCGCTCAAAGCAAAAGGTATGCCATATAGAATGTTTAATGTTGCGCCTGAAAACAAGTCAATGAAAGAAGCCGGTATTCCCGTCTCGGGCACTTTTGAAGAACTCATACAGGAAGCTGACATCATGCTCGACAGTTCACCCGGCGGCATCGGTGCTAAGAACAAGGAGATATATGCAAAATATAATACGAAAGCAGTATTTCAGGGCGGCGAAAAAAATAGCGTTGCGGACGTGTTCTTTCATGGCTATGCGAACTATGAAAAAGGCGTGGGACAGAATTATTTGAAACTCACATCGTGCAACACCACGGGTCTTATTCGGGCGGTGGATATGATAGACCGTTCGGCCGGTGTTGAAAAGGCTGCGATTACAATCATTCGCAGGGTGGCTGACCCAGGCGATTATCACAGAGGCCTGACCAATGCCCTTCAGGTTGAGAAGGCACCCAGCCATCAGGCGGTAGACTTGATGACGATTATGCCTCATGTTCCCTGCACAGGTATACTCGTGCATACGCCGGTGACACACGGTCATATTATCACAGTTGTTGTAACGCCCAAAAAGAAACTTGAGACAAGAGACATTTGGGAAATGGCAAACGATCACCCGCGCATCATGCCGGTAAAACTGGCGGATGGGTTTCTGGGCAACGCATCCATGTTCCGCTGGGCCAGAGATGTCGGGCACCCAAGAGGCGATATGTATGAGATCGCGCTATGGGAAGAATCTATTGTGAAATCCGGCGATGACATCATGTTCGCAATCAACATCCCGCAAGAAGCCGTCGTGATTCCCGAAAACATCGATGCTATCAGAGCGGCAATGAAGATGCAGCTCACACGAGAAGAGGGAACGGCACAAACCAACAAGTATCTGGGGATGAACTAGCATGAAATTCGGAATCAACACAATCGACGATTTCGATATCACTGGAAAAACCGTGCTGCTGCGCGTGGATATCAATCAGCCGATAGACAAGGAAACTGATACGCTCAAGGATATCACGCGGATAAAGGGCTGTGCGCCCACGGTGAAAGAATTAAGCGATAAAGGTGCAAAGCTTGCCGTGCTTGCGCATCAGGGCAGTGATATCGAATACAAGAACTACTATACGCTAAAACCGCATGCGAAGGTGTTGAGTGAACTGATCGGCAAACCGGTTGGGTTTGTGCCTGATGTGTGTGGGCCGTACGCACAGGAGAAGATAAAAAAGCTTAAAGACGGCGATGTTATTCTGCTTGATAATGTGCGGTTTATGGCAGAAGAGATGACACTTTTTGAGATGAAGCTGAAATTAAGCCCTGAGCAGCTGGCACAAACACAGGTTGTCAAAAAATTGACGCCGCTTGCAGATATCTTCATTGTGGACGCGTTTGCGGCGGCCCATCGCGCTCAGCCCACGCTGATGGGATTTGCCCAAGTGCTCCCTTCGGCAATGGGCAGATTGTTCGAGCGTGAATACAGCGTATTATCCGAGATTCTAGAACAACCCCAAAAACCGCTTGTGTTCGTACTGGGCGGCGCGAAAATACAGGATGCGTTTTTAATGATGGATAAGGTGATGGGCGAAGGTATCGCGGATGAGGTGTTAACCGGCGGCCTTGTCGGTCATGCTATGCTGATCGCATCCGGTGTGGATATCGGAAAGCCATCGACAGATTATATTTATAAGAACAATCTCGGCGAGTATATTGACAAGTCAAAACAAATGCTCCAAAGATTCGGCAATAAAATCATGTTTCCTGCCGATGTGGCCTATTCTGACGGCACGAGAAAGACGGTGGATGTGACGGACTTGCCCCAACATCACGTTTTCCTCGATATCGGCGAAAAGACGGCCCATATATATAAAGAAGAAATCATGAAAGCAAAGACGGTTTTTGTCAACGGGCCCGTGGGCGTTTTTGAAAAAACAGATACCGAGTATGGTACAAGAGCTGTTTGGCAGGCACTTGCTGATACATCGGCATACACAGTGCTGGGCGGCGGCGACAGCGTGGCCGCGACGAACAAATACGGTCTGGCAGATAAGATGAGATATGTGTGTACAGGGGGCGGTGCGATGGTGCGCTTCCTGTCAGGTGAAGAACTGCCTGTTGTAACGGCACTAAAATCAGCTGCGCAAAAATTCGGTAACGAGGTGTGACTATGGATTACAGGAAAGAAAGCTTAAAACTGCACTACGAATGGAAAGGCAAAATCGAAGTTATCGCAACCACGCCCGTAAACAACAAGGAAGACTTATCGCTTGCCTATACGCCGGGTGTGGCGGAACCTTGTCTTGAGATACAAAAAGATGTAAATAAGAGCTATGAACTCACACGCCGATGGAACATGGCCGCGGTTGTTACAGACGGCACGGCTGTGCTGGGACTTGGCGATATCGGCCCTGAGGCGGGCATGCCGGTGATGGAAGGCAAATGTGTGTTGTTCAAGTCGTTCGGCGACGTGGACGCATTCCCGCTCTGTATCAAATCCAAAGACGTTGATACCATTGTCGAGACAGTCTACCAGATATCAGGAAGCTTCGGCGCTATCAACTTGGAGGATATCGCCGCGCCTAGGTGCTTTGAAATAGAGCGAAGGCTCAAAGAAAGCTGCGACATTCCAATTTTTCATGACGATCAGCATGGTACAGCGGTTGTGACGGCAGCCGCGATGATCAACGCGATGAAGCTGACAGGCAGAAAGCTTGAGGAACAGGAGTGTGTTGTATCCGGCGCGGGCGCGGCAGGCGTCGCGGTTACAAAACTGCTGATGAGCATGGGGCTGCGCAATGTGATTCTTTGCGATTCAAAGGGCGCCATCTTTGAGGGCAGAGAGGATCTTAACCCGTTCAAGCAGGAAATGGCGAGAATATCGAACCGTGAAATGAAAAAAGGCGAGCTTGCGGATGTACTCAAAGGAGCAGATGTGTTTATCGGCGTATCCGCACCGGGCATCGTATCCGAAGATATGGTGAAAAGCATGAACCCCGATCCGATCATATTTGCAATGAGCAATCCGACGCCTGAGATCATGCCCGATCTTGCCAAAAAAGCAGGAGCAAGCGTGGTCGGTACAGGGCGAAGTGATTTTGCGAATCAAATCAACAATGTTCTCGCGTTCCCGGGCATTTTCCGAGGCGCGTTGGATGTTCGTGCCAGCGATATCAATGATGAGATGAAGATTGCTGCGGCATATGCATTGGCTGAATTGGTCGGTGACAATTTGAATGAAGAATATGTTATCCCTGCTCCGTTTGATAAAAGAGTCGGGCCTGCTGTTGCCAAAGCTGTGGCCCAAGCCGCAAAAGACAGCGGAGTAGCGAGATTATAGTAATACCATACTTTATTGCCATAGAGCCGGGGCTGCGCTTCGGCTCGATTTTTTTACAGATAGTTCGAACCCGTTTTTTTAGTGATCACAGAAGGAGAATTATTAATGATTGTTGAGCTTGGATACGGAAAAGAAAAAGTCAGCGTTAATATACCCGATGACAATGTGCAGGCGGTATTGAAACCGAATAAGGTAGAAATGGGTTCAACGGGAATTGCCGAAGTTAAGCGGGCGATACTGAATCCTATCGGGAGCAATAGACTCAAGGATGTTGTCAGTGAGGGTGAACGTGTCTGCATTATTACTAGTGACATCACGAGACCCATGCCGACAAAGCTCGTGCTTCCGGTTGTGGTCGGCGAATTGAACGAGGGCGGTATAGCGGATCAGGATATTACAGTGGTGTTCGCCCTTGGCAACCACCGTGCGCATACGGAGGATGAAAAGAAATATCTTGCAGGAGATGCGTATTCAAGAGTACGGTGCATCGACACTGATCAGACCAAGGTGGTCAGGTTGGGTACGACATCGTTTGGCACGCCAGTGGATGTTTTTCAGGAGGTGGCGAGAGCTGACCGCGTCATATGCCTTGGTAATATCGAATATCATTATTTCGCCGGATACTCAGGCGGCGCAAAGGCGATTATGCCGGGTGTCTCGACAACGGCTGCGATTCAGCTAAACCATTCAAAGATGGTCGAAGACACATCAGCGGCAGGCAGAATTGAAGGCAACAATGTGCGTACGGATATTGATGAGGTGGCGCGATTTGTTAATATAGACTTTATTGTCAATGTGGTTCTGAACGAGGAAAAGCAAATCATAAAAGCGGTAGCGGGAGATTATATTAAAGCGCACAGGGAAGGCTGCGCGTTTCTGGATAAGTTGTACAAGATCAGGATCGAGAAAAAAGCGGATATTGTTCTTGTATCCCCAGGCGGTTACCCAAAGGATATCAATCTGTATCAGGCACAGAAAGCGCTCGATAATGCGAAGCACGCTGTGCAGGACGGAGGGATCGTCATTCTTGTTGCATCGAGCAAGGAAGGCCTTGGTGAAAAGGTTTTTGAGCGCTGGATGATGGAAGCGAAGAGTCCTTCGGACATGGTGGAAAAGATACAAAAGCAGTTCGAACTAGGCGGGCATAAGGCAGCCGCAATCGGCATGGTGCAGAAAAAGGCGGACGTCTATCTGGTTTCCGATATGGACGCGGATTTCGTCAGATCAATGTTTTTCAAACCGTTTGCTGCTATGCAAGATGCGTTGAACTCGGCGCTTAGGATAAAGGGGAATGAGGCAAGTGTTCTTGTGATGCCGTACGGCGGATCGACCCTGCCTGTGGAATATAGGAAATAATCAACGACGATTTGATACAGAAAATCAAGTATATTTAAAGCAATCGGCGCAAGATAGTCTTGATGCGTCACTGCGAATTATTAAGGACAAGCAGTCTGAGACGATAGCTTGACGGCATCTTTAAGATAATGTACTGTTTAATGTATAAATAAAGCAGAAAAAGAGAGGGAAAGAAATGAACAGCTATTCACCTGACAGGGAATATGCGTTGGAAGTGTTCAAATATATAACGAGTCGGAAAACCTTTACAAACATGCGCTTGCGGTAGAAGCAGTCATGCGTCATTTCGCATTGCTGTATGGGGAGGACGCTGATAAGTGGGGTGTGATCGGTCTGATTCACGATATCGACTACGAAAAACATCCTGACCAGCATTGTGCCAAGGCTGGTGAGATACTCAAAGAAAAAGGCTTTCCGGACGACTACATACACGCTGTGCAGAGTCATGCATGGGGGATTGCAAGTGATGTTGAGCCCACAGAAAGAATGGAGAAGGTTCTTTATGCAATTGATGAGCTGACAGGGCTTATTACCGCGATCGTGCTGATGCGTCCAAGCAAGAGTGTGCTTGACTTAAAGCTGTCATCAGTTAAAAAGAAATGGAAGCAGAAATCTTTCGCAGCAGGAGCGGATCGCGAGATCATTGCAAAAGGCGCTCAAATGCTGGGAATCGAACTTGACGAACTGATCCAGCAGACAATTAAAGGTATGCAATCTGCAGCGGAAACACTTGGCTTGAAGGGAGAGGCTTGATTTAAACCCGTTGAAATGATTATGATGTTCAATTAATAGAATTGAGTATAAGATTAAGGGAAAACATCCTTGATAGATTTCGTGCTTATTGAGCTTTTGTAAACTATCATGAGAACGAGTATTCAACTGAGATCTTCAACTAGTAGATATCATTAGAATTGTCTATTGCAGAAAAGAAGTCCTCAATTTTTTCAGGCCCAGCCAAAACTATTTTTCTCACGGATAATAGACTATCCTGGGTGCTCCTGATGCACCATTTAACCAGCGAAATGCGTCCCTCCACAATCTCGACAGCTGTTATGCAGCGGGGATGCACACAACTGCCGTCATTAAAATATAAGGGTTCTCCCGTATTCGGGAATACAGGTCTGTGCGTGTGTCCGGCAATCAGCATTTGTTTTTCTTTTTGTGCCCACGCTGTCAAAATAGATTCGACTGAGGATTTCTTATTGTTGTTTTTTGCAGCACTTGTGGGATCGTTGAATCCTAAAGATTCAAGATGCCTCCAGAGATGTCGAACCAAAAATCTTGCGAACTTCCAAAGCCTGTCGTTTAGAAAATCAACCTGATGCCCGTGTATTAAAAACACTTTATTTCCGGTTCGTGAATGCCGCAGCACCAGTGATTCATACGGAACCATCTGGTTAAACAGAGGAAAGCATTTTTTGAGATGTTCATCAAAGAAACAGCAAAGCTCCTTTTTCACAAATGAACGATTCTTTTTAACCATATCATGGTTGCCGTATATCATATAAAGCCGCTTTTGCTTATAAAACTTCTGAAGCAGCATAAAAGTATCGTTATGCGCCTCTGTTATCACAGAAAAATCGTTATTCTCCCAGAGTTCATCACCATCACCCAATTCGATGTACGTGTAATCATTTTTATAGTAATAATTGAGCGCAGAATAATAAACGTTCTCATTTCGAGCCAAGTCATCAGCCCAGCTGCCATCACCTCTGTGGCAATCGCTCATCAGCACGATTTTAGTGGTATCATCAAAATCTATTGTTTTCGCGGATTTAAAAATCTCCGTGAGTCGTTTTAAAGCCGACATACAGTACCTTTTATTACTCATAATTAGAATTTTTTTAAAACACCGTGTTTATAGGGAACTTTCCTTGACCCGCCTAAGTTCAATATACTATTGAATATCTCGGGGTTCTGTTTGCGAATCACGACGAGCTTTGAAGACGTTTTTTGATAATCCCCAGTTAACTCCTGAAATATATCACAGTTTTGTTTATTGAAGCTTTGCATGAAGTTCTCAATTTCCTTGGTGCGTGATTGCGGCTGGGGTGAATGCGGTTTATCAAAAACAAAGCTCACTGTGTGTCCATTAACGAACATATCATCATCTGAATAACCTATATTTCTCATTCCATGCATAAAAGCATTCAGCATATATTTGTCCTTGAGCGTAATAGAAACGTCCATAGCGAGCTCTGAAGGATGAGAAAACTCACCGAGCCTGAATCCTGTGAGCCACCAATGTATACCTTCTCTTTGGAACAACTTCCGGCCATTTTTGAACAAGGTATATGAGATAAAAAGCATATCATCATCGCTGGCACTGTTATAAAAAGTTTCGTCAAAAATACCAGAAATCTGAAAGGCGGGACGGTCTGTGTTATAGATACCGACTTCACAGCCTGTCGTCATACCGTATTGACCTTTCCAGAACTCAATGAGCCACCTTTTGCCGTCATAGTCGAAATAGACAGGCTCGCTGTCCACAATCATAGCAAAATGAGCAGCAGCTTCATCATATAAACGGCTGTAACCAAAGCTTCTTTGCCAAGCATTATGTGTTGAATAGAATATATCCTGGTCTTTTGAATAGGCAAAGCCCGCAATAGAACCTGTAAATATACCTTTCAATCCCACATATGCTTTGGATGTATACGTTTTTATAAGAGAAAAAACATCTCTGAAAAACAAAGATATTTTTTTATGCATTTTGTAAATCAGCCATGCGGCAACTGACAGAACGATAAGACCCAGCAGCGAATAGAACAATATTTTGTAAGTATCGTCGGCCTGTGCAGCAGTCCCATTGATAATGCTGAATATACAATTTTGTAAAACAGACAACATATTAATCGCCTCGAAAATTAGTTATATAATATACATATTAAAGTGAACAAAATTGTGTGTGTTCTTTGAGATACATAAGATTGACTATCTTCGTAAAAATATTGGTCGTGAATTTTAAAAGACAGTATCAGTTAAATATGTTAATATAAAGGTAAATATTAATAAACGGAATGTGAGATTATGAATAATGATGTAAAGGAATATTGTGATCAGCTGCGCAAGGGACATATTCAAAAAGCCTATAAAGGGATTATGACTTTTATGTCCGAATTAAAATCATATCTTGAGCGTAAGCATTCGGACTATTCGACTAGTTCTTTGTATATGGGATATATGGATATGACTTACTTTGCTTTTTGTCCATCTAATATAAAGGATAAGAATTTAAAAGTTGCTGTGGTATATTTACATGAGGATTGTAAGTTTGAAATATGGCTCGCAGCAAAAAACAGAAAGATACAAACACAATATTTACAATTATTCAGTCAAATTAACATAGGCGAATATACTCTTACAAAATCACGACCCGGAGTCGATTCTATTATTGCACAACCACTTGTCAAGCAGCCTGATTTTGATCACCCAAATGAATTGAAAACGCTGATAGAAGAAAGAGTTATAGGTTTTGCAAATGACATGTCTTTTATATTAACACAGTGTGTTTGCGGAAAATGATATCAATGTTCGATATTGGTCTATACAAAACACAGTAGAATAAAAAGAATATTTGGCTCTGTAAGACAGAATCCATTAGGTATATTATCCAAGTTTTGTGACAAACTTAAAGCAAAGATCGTCTATGAAAAGAGGGGCCCAATATGAAGAAAATAATATGCCTAATATTAACCTTCGTCATCGTTATTTTATTATTCCCGGGTTGTTCCGGAGGAGAATCGGAAGGCGCTTCAGCCACAGTTCAGCCCGGAAGCTCTCAGTCGCCACAGGCCGAAAGCTCGGACAGCAAGCAGGCATCAAGCTCCGGCGACTCTCAAAGTCAGCAGATCAAGCCTGAGCAATTGATATCCAAAGATGAGGCTGCAATGCTCATTGGAGAGTCGGTAAAAGCAGCTGTCAGCGAAGAATATCCTTTGCTGGGATTAAGTACAAGCTTTTATGCGCCGGAAAAATCGGATTCCAAAAGCTATCTTCAGGTCTGCTTAATACAACAAAGCGCATTTAAACAAGGCGGTGGTGAACAGTCGGGCGGATCAAGCCAGTCCGGACAGCAAGGCGAGTCAAGCCAGTCCAGCCAGCCGAGTGAATCCGGGGGAGAATCAGGCGGCTCCGGCGGCGGTGAAATGTCACCAAAAACGCTGTATGAAGGACTTAAGAAACTCTTTTCTGATCCAAACACCGCATTGACCGGTCGTATAGGAGATGATATTTTTGTTTCGGCTCAGGGTATAAGCATACTGTCCGGGGATTATTGCATCATAATTTTGATTGATTGTCCTGACCCGACAAAAGTGGAAGAAACGCTTAAACAGGCAGGGGAATTGGCCATTAGCAACTTAAAACGCATTCAAGGCGAATAATCATAAATATTGTGTTCAAAAACCGCCCTGTATACAATTCAACAGGGCGGTTATCATGAAATCCGTTTAATATTAAGCGACTATCATTTTTGATTGAGCGCGCTTGCCACTTGCTCGGGTGTTAACCCGTCGGCATTGATGATAACTGCTTTGGTTTGTGTATCCTCATAGCCAAGAAAATTTGAATTTTGTCCTGTTACCACGATTGCATCATAATCATGCAGGTTCTTTGACGCGTCACCAAAATGAATGCTATCCACAGTATAACCTTTTTGATCCAAATAGCTCTTGACGTTAGTGAGGCTTGGTTCAATTGCAATTTTACCATTCATAATACTACCTCCTTTATAATATTATCTGTGGGTAAATAAGAACTATTCAATGCTCGAGAATAAATGACGTATAAAAAGGATTAAAATTCAGATAAAGAACTCAAAATATAAAAGAAACTATGTTATTATGAAGCAAATGCTCGCAGAATTTGCGGGTCATACTAGATTATATTATGAAGGATAAAATATGAACTGGCAGTTTGAACAAAAACGTATTTACAGTACTGATGAAAAAGGCAGACTCATTGCGGAAACAACATTTCATCAAAATGAAAACGGGGAAACGAATATTGACCATACCTACGTTGATCCCAGTTTAAGGGGACAAGGCATCGCAGCAAATATGATGGCAGTTGTCGCTGAGCACCTGAGACAAAAAGGAGCGAAAGTCACAGCCAGCTGTTCCTATGCAAACTTGTGGTTCAAAAGAAATAAAAAAACATATTCAGATATCATCTCGGAAAATATGTTTAACGAGGTGCTCGCCTGCAGCATCAGTGCAAAGCATAACTAAAAAAAGGCTTTAAGTTCATTATGATTTGTTAGCACTGAGTTCACAATTATTAAATACTCGACATAAAGTATTGTATCTATATATAGTATGAGGTACAGTTTTATGGCAATGAGCAATGAACAAATGCAAATGATGATGGCTAGGATGCATCAGCGAAACTATGAGAATAATATGAATTTAGCGCAATATTTTCAGGATATTAGCAACACTTATTCAGTAATGGCGCAAGAAGAATATCAAATGTACCAGATGCATGGAGGACAAACTCAAGGAATGTCTCAAACAAGAATGCCCATGCAAGGAATGGGTTCAATGTCTCCTTCTAATAGACAATACTAGCTTTTTATTCATATATTCACAAAGGCCGCATTTTTTGCGGCTTTTCTTGTGAGTACTTTCTATGTCGTTCATTTCTTCAGTTCTTGTCTAATACTCTCAAATTGTTGCATACTTCCAATAAGGAAGCTATACTGGGAAGCATAGTTTTAACTTATTGGATATTAAAAACGTTTGTGTTTTCGTCATCTAGAGAGTGCTCATAAGAATGGCGATTCAACGAGTGGAAATACTAAAGTCAAAAAAGGGGAATAGAAAATGTATGATGTCATCATTATCGGAACCGGACCCGCGGGTATTTCAGCAGGTCTTTATACGTCTCGCGCAAGGCTCCAAACGCTAATTATCGGAGAAAAAAACGGCGCATTATCAAAAGCTGAGAAAATAGAGAACTACTATGGCTTTTCCACGCCCATTTCCGGAGAAAAGCTGATTGCCGACGGTATTTCTCAAGCCCAGAGAGTTGGTGCTGAAATTATACACGATCAAGTTGTCAACATCGGCTATGAGGATGGTTTTACGGTTAAAACTAAGGATGGTGAATATAAAGGACAGAGCGTCATTATTGCCACAGGTTCTAATCGAACAGCACCCAAAATTGAAGGGTTCAGCCGATTTGAGGGGCAGGGGATTAGTTATTGTGCGGTCTGTGATGCTTTCTTTTATAAAGACAAAGATGTCGCGGTGCTCGGTTGCTGTGAATACGCGCTCCACGAGGCAATGGAATTGCTGCCGATTGCAAAATCCGTAACGCTAGTGACAAACGGCGTTCCGCCAATACCGGAGATCCCTAAAGAGATACCGATTATTGAGACAAAGATAGCTGCTTTTGAAGGCAATGAAACTTTGGAAAGCGTCAAATTTTCGGATGAAAACTCGCTATCGGTGGCCGGTGTATTTGTGGCCATCGGCGTGGCCGGCAGCAGTGACCTTGCAAAAAAGCTGGGCGCTGAAACAGAGGGCCTTAAAATCGTTGTTGATGATAACATGGCGACAAACATTCCCGGGCTCTACGCAGCAGGCGACTGCACAGGCGGTATGATGCAAATTGCAAAAGCCGTTTATCAAGGCGCCAAAGCAGGCTTGGAAGTTATTAAATACATACGGCAAAATAAGAAGTGAGCTGTTAGTCAAAATCTGTACAATGGAGGCTGTCTCAGTTTTGGATACATTATTGTATAAACTTCTGACTAAAGATAAGCAGGCGCGGATATATCTGATTGATAATACAGTCCTGCTTGATGCTTTGGAGGACAAGCATTTTATAAGCGCTGCTGCGTCCGATGTTTTTTATACAGCCATCACGTTTTGCTGTCATCTGCACGGTATGATGACAAACGCCAAGCGGTTATCCATTAAATTGGAAACGTCCGACCCCTCGGCCTTTTTGAGCTGCGGCGCTGATGCCGACGGCAGCATTCAGGGCTATGCGTCTGATGAGTTTCGACAAAAGAATGACAAAGACTTATATTCGATCGTCGGCACAGACGGAAGTTTGAAAATAATTCAGGATAACGGTCATGGCACTGTTTTTACGGGTATTGTCGAGATACGGGACAACAGCATCTCAAATAGCTTCGCTCATTATTTTGTACAGAGTGAACAGACTAAGACGATCTTTCGTTGTTTTACAAATATCAAAGATGAAAAGGTCTTGTTAAGCCGCGGCGTGCTGATACAAGCCCTGCCTTTTGCAGATAGTCATCTCATGTCCGGTTGGGAAACCCACATCGATTCACATGCTGATATGCTCACTTATTTTGATGCTTCAATAGAAGATATATTGAAAACAGTATTTTCAGAAGCGGACGTGGTGGAGCGTTATCCTCTCAGATTGATGTGCAGCTGCAACAGAGAAATGATTCTTGAAATGCTGCTTGGGTTGGGCGTAAATGAACTGGAATGGACGCTTAATGACAAGCAGGATATTGAAGTGAAGTGCAATAAATGCGGGGAAAGATACAGCTTTGGCGCAGACGAGATTCGCAGCCTACTGTGATATTGACAGCAAATGAATAAAATTGGCGTCCTGTCGGACACACATATCCCTAAAAAAGCAAAAAAACTCCCCGAGATTGTTCTAAGGACATTCAAATCTGTGGATCACATTATTCATGCCGGTGATATTCTCAGCATCGATGTTATAATGGAGCTTGAAGCCTTGGCTCCCGTCACAGCCGTTGCGGGAAACGTTGACCCGCCTGAGTTAAGAAAACTTTTAGGTGAGAAGAGAATAATAAACTTTGGCCGTTTCCGAATCGGCATATTTCACGGTCACGGCAGCAAAAGCAATACACTGGGACGGGCTGTTGAATGTTTCAAGGACGATGTCGTGGACTGTATTATATTTGGACACAGCCATATTCCATATTGCGATTATTATCAAAAAACGTTGATGTTTAATCCGGGTTCTCCCACAGATAAACGGCGCAATAAACAGTACTCTTTTGGAATAATGGAATACAATCATACAATAAAAGCACAACACATTTATTTTTGAACCTCTATCACATTTGTCTTTGTTTTTTCTACTGACTATTATATGATCTTATGTATAACAGGAGGATGATTATGGCTATAGAAAAGGTAAGAGCCTACTTTAAGGAGTACGGATTGGAGGATAGGATAAAAGAGTTTGATGTCTCCAGCGCCACTGTCGAGCTTGCCGCAAAGGCTTTGAACTGCGAAGAACAGCGTATTGCAAAAACACTTTCCTTTATGACTGGCGACAGATGTATTCTCATTGTAACTGCTGGGGATGCCAAAATTGACAATACGAAATATAAAGCAAAATTTGCGACAAAAGCAAAAATGCTCACACCCGATGAAGTCAAACGCCATGTGGGGCATGATGTGGGGGGCGTTTGTCCGTTTGGCATCAATAAAGATGTCTGCGTTTATCTGGACAAATCGTTAAAACGATTTGACACTGTTTTTCCGGCATGTGGCAGCAGCAACAGTGCCATAGAACTGACCATTTCTCAGTTGGAGCAATACAGTCGTTTTAAAGAATGGGTTGACGTATGCAAAGGGTGGGTTTCTTAGCTGTTGACAATAAGGCAATAATGGTACATATTGAGAATATAATCAAATATAAGGAGCAGTTATGCGAAAATATAGATTATTATTAGTCATGGTTGTTGCTTTTTTACTGATGCTGTCAGCTTGCTCAGGCAACGCCGCGCCACAGCCCCCGAAAAGCAGCTCGTCTGCACCGGCTCAGAATAGCCAAGCTGTCGATTGTGTCTGGACGCTTCATGTCGACCAGACCATACCTGTTGACACAGATGGCATGATCATAAACTACACGCTGGTGCTTATTGCACAAAAAGCTGGCGGTCAAGATGTTAACGGCATGTACGAAGGTGCAGCCTACCTCGCGTGCCAGCTAGACGCATCGAATCTTTCAAACGAAGTCTTTAATGTCTCCGGCGGGTTCGATGTCCATGCGTTCGCGAACAATTTAAGCTTTGAAGTGACTGATTATAATGTACAAGACTATTCGGACTATGGTGTTTCAGGAGGCGCTGCTGCGCTTGCCCCCTTGGTTCAATATGAATCGATGGCGCTGCTTACACCCGACATGCAGGGGAGCGGTGTTTTAAACCCCAGTATCACCGGCGTGCAGGGAGAACATGGTGGTATAAATGAGTCCGTTTCAGATTCCACAGCAGTCCCTATGAAGATCACAGTCAACGGCGGGCAGGCAGCGGTCGATATTCCTTCATTTAATATTGATAAGAGCTTTAAAGGATCATTAACGGGAATACCTGTAGGACAAGATAACGGATATGAGGAAGGTAAAGCCAAAATTGAGGAACTGATAGCACAGTCTGAGCAGGGCGAAGCCCCTAACCAAGACAGCGAATCTTCTGATGAAAAGAATGATGACAGTAATGATGACCTCGGTGAACTTGGCGGTATTATCGGTGATGTCGGCTCTAATATGTCGCTGCCGGATTTTTTCCCTGCTGACGATTTCCCGATTGTTGACGGTGCCAATATTGTCAACGTCTATGAAAGCGACGATCAGAAGGACATACGCATCACGTACACATCATCCATGAACTATGACGATATGCTGGCATTTTATCAGCCGTTAATTGAAAAGATGGCGGAAAATGAATATCCTGTTGACGACGGCGTGATGTTTATGGGCGGTATTGAAGGGTATCGTAATGTGATCTTTACAATTATGCATGATCCTAATAACTCTGAGGGACTAATCGTATCCATTGAAGTGGTGATGAACTAACATTGTTTATAAATATATCGTATTTTATGTATTGGTATACGCGGCAGTCAGCTTATGGCTGTCGTTTTTTTATCTCAATGAATTGATGAAGATGCTAAAGATATTTAAAAATGATGTATTTCGTTTGTTTCCGAATTGTTGCGTTTTTTTGCGAAGCTTCATATATTTTATTGATTTTAACAAAAAATTCGATTAGGATATATATATCTCCAAATATTATCATTCATTGAGAGGCTAAAATGGCAGAACTCAGATATAACCCGTTTAAAAACGATTGGATCATGGTGGCTTCCGCACGGCAGAATAGACCGCAGATGCCAAAGGATTGGTGTCCGTTTTGTCCGGGCTCTGGCCGGGTGCCCCACGAATACGATGTGTTAAAGTATGACAATGATTTTCCCGCATTATCTATGAATCCGCCGGAGCCCGACAATGTGGCAACGGACTTCTTTAAGGTAGAAAAGTCATACGGTAAATGCGAAGTGATATTGTATTCACCCGAGCATACCGCCACACTGCCGGAGCTCTCCATTGCACATGTGAAAAAGCTTGTCGATCTGTGGTGTGAACGGTTTGAGGAGCTATCTAAATACGAAAAATCAAAGTATATCATGATATTCGAGAACCGCGGCGAAGTTGTGGGCGTCACCATGCCGCATCCGCACGGTCAGATTTACGCATATCCGTTTGTGCCCAAAAAGGTAGAAATGAAGCTGGACAGCGCGAGAAAACATCTCGCGAAAACAGATCAATGCCTATTCTGCGACTGGCTCAAAGCCGAGCTAGAGTTTCAAGAACGCGTGATATTTGAGAATGAGCATTTCAGCGTGATTATCCCTTTCTTTGCGGATTTCGCTTATCAGACACAAATCATTTCCAAGACACATAAGAAGTTCATCACAGAGTTTAGTGACGAAGAAAAAACTTCGCTTGCCCGAACCGTGAGAAATACGGTTGGCATGTACGATAGCCTTTTTGATATGCCCTTCCCGTACATGATGTGCATGTACAACGCACCTGTAAATACAGACGATATCGAAGGTTTCCATTTTCATATCGAGTTCTTTCCGCCCATGCGCAGTAAAGAAAAACAGCAGTTTCTCGCTTCCAGCGAAACGGGTGCAGGAGCACATTGCAATCCGACCGCACCCGAGGAAAAGGCTATTGAATTAAGAGAAGCGTACGAAAAGTATATAGCGGAGGCCACACAATGACGTATTCGGAGCTGGTATCAGAATTCATTAAAATTTACGGCGGCACAGAGGAAGGCATCCGTATATTTGAAGCACCGGGCAGAATCAACCTCATCGGCGAGCATATCGACTATAACGGCGGCCACGTATTTCCCGTCGCACTGGATCTCAAGAATATCATTGTGGCACGGCCCAACGGCACGAATGCTATTAACATGGCGGCGACAGATCTGCCCGATCGTGTATCCGCTAATCTGGATAGTCTGGAGAATTACAAAGACCTCAAATGGGGCAATTACCAGTGCGGCGTGGCGTATATGCTCAAGCAAGACGGATACCCGCTTATCGGATGTGATCTGCTGTATCACGGCACAGTGCCTTTTGGCGCAGGGTTGTCGTCGTCCGCATCCATCGAGGTGGCCACAGCGGTCTGTCTCGCTAAGCTAGGCGGCACCAAGCAGCTTGTGATGGAAGATATCGCCGTGCTGTGTCAGAGAGCAGAGAACCAGTACGTGGGCATGAACTGCGGTATCATGGATCAGTTTATATCCGCAGTCGGTAAAAAGGATTACGCTGTGTTCTTGAATTGCGATACACTGGACTATCAGTATGTGCCGGTGGAGCTCAATGATTATACAATCGTCATTACAAATACGAATGCGCCGCATAAGCTGACGGAATCGCAATACAACCAACGGCGAAGTGAGTGCGAACAGGCTCTCGCGATCATCAAAGCCAACGGAGGAGAGTATAAGCATCTATGTGAGATGAGCATGCAGGACCTTGAGAGGTATAAAGGTATCATTAACAACGAGACGCTGTACAAACGCGCAAGGCATTGTGTGACAGAAGAAAAAAGAACGCTGCTGTCGTTGATATCACTTAAGGAAGGTGATATCATGACATTCGGTAAGCTGCTTTGTGAAGCCAACGTATCGATGAGGGATGATTACGAAGCCACCGGCAAAGAACTCGATGCTGTGTTTGATATCGCAACGAAGATTGACGGCGTGATCGGCTCAAGAATGACGGGTGGCGGATTCGGCGGCTGCAATATCAGCATTGTCAAGAAAGACAGTGTGAGTCAGTTCAAACAGATTGTCAAGCAAGAATACACAAAGCGAATCGGATATGAACCGGCGTTTTATCAATCGGATGCGGGGCAAGGCGCAACGGAGGTGGAAAAATGGCAGTAATGGTCGCAGGGGGCGCAGGATATATCGGCAGCCATACAGTGGCGGAGCTGCTGCAAAGAGGACAGGAGGTTGTCGTGGTCGACAGTCTCGTTAAGGGACACAAGCAGGCTATGCTGGGCGGTAAGCTGTATATCGGTGATATTCGTGACGCGGCCTTTATGGACAGTGTGTTTGCCGAGAACGATATTGATTCCGTCATCCATTTTGCCGCGGATATTGAGGTCGGACTCAGTATGAAGGATCCTGTCGCATTCTATCGGAATAATGTGTATACAGTTATCTGTATGCTGGAAAGCATGAAAAAGCATGGTGTTAAAAACATCGTGTTTTCATCGACAGCTGCGGTTTACGGCTATCCCAAGGCGATACCAATCAAGGAAGACAGCGATAAGAACCCAGTAAATCCGTATGGTGAGACAAAGCTCACAGTGGAAAAGATGCTGCGGTGGTGCGGCGAAGCCTATGGTATAAAATGGGCAGCACCGCGTTATTTTAACGCGGCCGGAGCGCACGAATCCGGGCAAATCGGTGAAGACCATGATCCCGAATCACATTTGATACCCATTATCCTGCAGGCGGCAATGGGAAAACGGGAAAGCATCAAGGTATTCGGGCAGGACTATGACACCCCGGACGGCACCTGCATTCGTGACTACATTCATGTGTCCGATCTTGCAGATGCCCATATACTCGCTCTAGATTATTTAAAGAACGGCGGCAGTTCAGACAGTTTCAATCTCGGCAGCGGCAATGGCTTTTCTGTCATGGAAGTCATACAGAAGGTCAAAGAAGTGACCGGAAAGGACTTTCGCGTGGATATGGCGCCGAGGCGCGAGGGAGACCCCGCACGTCTGGTGGCTGATTCAAGCAAGGCCAGAAAAACACTTAGATGGAGCCCGAAAAACGATGATATCGGCAAAATTATAGAGTCGGCGTGGAAATGGCACACCAGTCACCCTAACGGTTTTGACGAATAAGCTATTCAGTCTTAAAGCCTTGCCTGTTTTGCGGCGCAACGCTTTCTTTATCTCCTTTGACTGAGCTTCTTTTTCGTTGCTGTGACGTTGTATCGGCATTTTTCGCATTTTCAGCACTTTGCTGTGGTACAGAATAGATATCAGCGTAATTTTGAGCCTCGCCTTCCGTAAGTGGAGGCGTTGGAATCATGCCGGTACAATCTGTTGTGGATGCAATATCTAGCGTGGCATAGTCATCTTCAAAACTATGCTCTTGTTTTTTATAAACTTCCGGATATCTTTTCATTCATTCCCTCCGCATATATTTGTTTTGACTTATTATTCCCGCGGAAATTATGTCTCATCCAAAAATATTAAAAAGCATAATGGAATTCTCTTTATTAATATCTGTTTCCGATAAATAAAACGAGTTTAATAATATATAGGAACTTATACATTTATAAAACGAGACATCGAGGTAATGGACTTGCCAAGTTTCCCAGTCATATTTATTAATGTTTCATCAATCATATTAGTCGGCGTTGTCATGATATATGCATGGAAACAACGGAGCAACACCGGCGCATCCCAATTGGTTGCAGCATGTGCATTCATGTTTATTTGGGCGCTTTGTTCATTTGTTGAAATGCTTGTGACGGGGATTGACCAAAAGATCATGTGGCGAAATATCACTCAGATTGGTGTTTTCTACACACCTCCTGCGTGTTTAATGTTTTCGGCTGTATATTCCGGCTTTTCAAAAATGACAAAAAAGCGTTTAATAAGCCTTATCTATGGTATTCAAACACTTGGTATACTATTGGTCTTTACTGATCAGTGGCATCATATGATACGTAAAAGCATTGGCATCGTTCATCATCAGAATTACGATGCGGTTATTGTCAATACAACTTTTCTCGGCAAGATTCTCATTTCATTAAATTTTGTCTATATGGCTGCAGCGCTTGTATTGCTAATTATATTTGCAATCAGGACAGACAGCAAAATGAGAAATCAGGTGCTGATTACCACAGCAGGTATGTGCATTGCAGTCATTTACGCCATATTAAAGGTGATATCAAATGAGCGGTTCGGTATGATCATGCCCATTTCAGGCGTATTCGCTATCGTGTGTGTCACCATGCTTTTAGGGGTTTTCAAATACGATTTTATGACGGTGCTGCCTGTGGCCCGCAAAGAAGTCTTTAACATCATAGATGAGGGGATAGTAGTCACGTCACCCAGAGGTGAAGTGATTGATGCGAACAAGGCTGCTCTGTGTCTTTTTTCTGATAAAAAACGAAATATAGAGATGAGTGCAAAGGGTTTTAAATCTATTGACAGCATTATTAAAGAAAAATATCCTTTCTGGCATACCATTCTGAAACAATGTCGAGCGGAAAAGATTAACCTGTCGCGGTCTGTAGACGGCAATACTTTCTTTTACGAGTGTAATACTTATATTCTTGACAACAGCAGAAGCCGGACAATTGGGACAATCTCATTAATAAGAGATATCACAGAGCAGCGAATCAGTCATGATCTATTAAAAACAAGAGCCGAGCGAGACGGACTCACAGGGGTATATAACCGTCTCACATTTATCGAACTGACCAAAAAAGAGTCAGAAAAGGCAAAAGGATACGTCAGCCTCATTATTATTGATATTGATGATTTCAAAAGAATTAATGATAATTATGGACATATCGCCGGTGACAGCGTTTTGAAGCAAATATGCACATGTATAGATAGGGTACTACCCGCAAATGCCATATTGGGAAGAATTGGAGGAGAAGAATTCTCGGTTTATGTTCATGATGCAGACCTTTCTAGTGCGCTGGAAATTGCAGAAACGCTAAGAAAAAACGTTGAGAAGTATGCTTTCAGCTTCTCAGATAAAACTCTTCAAGTCACGATAAGCATTGGTGTGGTAAGCGGAAACGGCCATAAGTTTGATCAGCTTTATCAAAAAGCTGACCGCAAGCTTTATTCAGCCAAGAGTTCAGGCAAGAACTGTGTAAAATCATAATTTCATTTTTTGTTTCTTATTTTTATCGCGAATAATACATTATTGCACGCTTTGTTATTTAACCTGCCAAAGTGTGGCTTTTGGGTCTATTTATATTTATTGACTCCTTATGATAAAACTAGACGGAATCTATCGATCTATGGTATAAAGAGTTATTAGTATGAATTGTTGTGTTGGCGAGGGGGTAATTAATTAACAAAGGATGTATGAAGAATGGGTAAAACAAAAAAGTCAGGCGGAAGAAGAAAAGCGTTTAAAACACTATTGATCGTTTTCTGTGTGTTACTGGCTCTATTGATAGGCTGCGGCATTTATGTGTGGGTAAACTATGAAAAAATAACAGGCGATTTAGGATTTGATCCTGACGACATTGTCGAAGTTGATGATGAGGACTTGGGGGACTTTCCAGAAGTCACTTACAGCGGCGGTGAAGTGAGCGAGCTTGTAAAATCACAAGGGAACATCGACATACTCTTAATCGGTGTGGACAACCGCAATGTATCAAAGTTTACCGGATTATCAGACGTTATAATGTATCTTCGTATTGATACGAATACCGGAGAGCTTAAGTTAGCTTCCATTATGAGAGACACGCTTGTCCCCATAGAAGGACATGACTACAATAAAATCAACACGGCGTTTAACTATGGCAACATTGATCTGACGAAGAAAACACTGAAAACAAATTTGGGTTTAATACCTGACTACTATATTGTGGTGAATTTTTACGGTATGGAGGATATCATTGATGCGCTTGGCGGCGTGGACGTTGAGCTAAGCGATGCGGAAGTGAAAAACATGAATAAGTCGATACAGGAGATTAACGCGCACGATCCTGATCACAGCGTGTCGCTAATAGAAGACTCGGGTATGCAGCACTTAAACGGACGACAAGCTGTTGCTTATATGAGGATTCGCAAAGTGGGATCGGATTCAGCAAGAATTGAGCGCCAGCAAAAGGTTCTATCTAAGCTGTTTTCGAAAGCAAAGGATATTGGTATCGGTCAACTCCCGGGCCTCATTAATACAATGACAAACTATGTGCGCACTGATATTACCCCTCCGACAAAAATGATCGATATTGCCACCACAATCATGGGATTGAATACGTCAGAGATTGAAAAATTCCGTTATCCGGACAATTATGAGTACGGCACATATAAATCTAAGGACATTGTTCAGCCAAAAGACTTTGAAACAGAAATAAATAAATTGCATGAATTTCTAGAGAACTAGCAAAAATGCAGCCTGCAAATGAGCGGGCTGTTTTTTTGTCCAATTGTGAATTTTTTATGTTCTCTCGTGAAATTGTGTTGATACAAATGATTTAAATATGATATAACGAAAACGGTAAGATTATTAAATGTATATATGAGAAATGGAGCAGCATGAATATACTTTTTTTTCTAAAACCAAAAGGCGATATTATATATATTTACGACCATTTTACCTTGCGCCAAGCGCTGGAAAAGATGAAATGCCATGGTTATTCCGCTATTCCCGTTATAGATAAAGATGGAAGCTATGCCGGAACACTGAGTGAAGGTGATCTGCTTTGGGCTATGTTAACTCATGACGCATATGACAGCCATGCCAGAGAACAACTATTCGTAAGAAATATTTTAAGCGGACGGCAGAACGAGCCCGTTAATGTAAATGCCGCGATTGAGGATTTATTGCTGATGGCTATGAATCAGAATTTTATTCCTGTTACAGACGATAGAGGTTTATTTATTGGCATTGTCACACGCAGAGATATTCTACAGTTTTTTTACGATAAATCACATTATGTATCATCCGCGATGTCTAAATAGGAGCTGTTTCTTCTTACATAAAACAATACTCCTTGCTGCATAATACTATTAAAAGAAAGTGCAAAGGAGCAGCAAGATGAGCAAACACAATAATCGCCCTAATCCTGACAACCGTGAGGATAATGTAGAGAGAATACAAAAAAACATAGACTATACCATTCATAATATGGAAGCAGCCGATGAAATGATAGCCGAAACGTCAGATGAAAAAATGAAGAAGACACTTAAAGAAAAAAATGAACGTAGAAGACAGGCGCTTGGTGGCTTGCGTTCTGAGATACGTGATGAAGCAAACGCCAGAAAAAAAGAATAAAATATGTGTATTGCCGGCTCCTTTGTGAGCCGGTATTTATTTTTGTTAGAATCTTGTTTAGTAGATCGGAAAGGCCACTTATGAAACAGTCGCTTTTTGTCATTATTTTTATTGCTTATGCATTGATAGAAGCCTTTGTTGTCTATTCTTTTATAAAGCAAAAGAATAAGCTTTATGCGCAATCATCTTTGACGGCGTCACTACTCTTCTTTCTCTACGTCCTTTGTGATTTGATTTTTGGGATAAATGTACCGAAGCTGATACTCGTCACAGTCATGATAACGATTTTTGCCCAAACTTTTTTTGGTTACTATAAGAATTTATTTATAAAATCAATGGTTTTTGACCGTTATCTTCATGCTTTCGGATCGTTATCTTTCGCGCTTTTCTTTTACTCTTTAATAGACAAATTGCTTCGGCCGATGGTTACACCTAAGCTTTACGCAGCCATATTTGTTTTAGCTCTCGGCATAACCATTGGAACGATATTTGAGATAATTGAATTTGCTTTTGATAAGGCAAAGCATACAAAAATGCAGAAGGGCCTCAAAGATACAGACGTTGATATGATTTTTAATGTGATAGGTTCCATTTGTGCGGCGATTATTTCTTATTTCTTTATACTATAGTTTACATCCGATATTAGCCAAATGCTTCGGATGATTTAATTATATTTGGAATTGCAGATAAATTATAAAAACAAAAAAGGATAAACTAAGCTAAAAGGAGATCGATAATATGGAAGCCATCCTCTTAACAATTTTACGTGCTGTGATTGCCTTTCTTCTTTTACTTGTGGTTGCCCGTTTCATCGGCAGAAAAGCGATTTCACAAATGACTTTTTTCGACTTTACAGTTGCCATATCTTTAGGTTCTGTCACTGCAAATCTTGCCCTGGGGAGCCAAAGCACATCAGTCGATGTCGGTATTATCATTATTGTGTTTGCTATACTGGCTATCGTTACATCTCTGATAGCCATGAAAAGTATACGCGCAAGAAAAATAATCGATTCCGAACCTATAGCCGTTATCGTGAAGGGTGAACTTGTGAAAGAAAACATGCAAAAGATTCGTATGACACTCCCGATGCTGACATCATTGCTGCGCGAAAAAAAGGTTTTCAATATTATGGATGTCGAATACGCTCTGATTGAAAATGATGGGAAATTATCTGTGTTACTTAAGTCAAATAAACAGCCTGCTACACCGTTTGATATGGGCATCGGCACTCCATATAAGGGGTTGACCACGGAATTAATCATGGACGGTAAGCTGTTGGAAAACAACCTTTACGCAGTAGGTAAAGACGTGACATGGCTCAATAATGAAATGAAAAAACGGGGAATTACTACTGTTAAAGATATTTTCTTTGCCGCGCTCGATTCTTCGGGAAACCTCTATATTTCTTTAGGTCTAAAACCACCGGAAACGCCCGGGCAATATGGAATAGAATAATTTATACTTTGTTGCTTCATGTTGACAAGCTAAACGTCAGTGAACAAGGGAATACTATTTTTAGCGGTATTTGCCGTTAAAATGGATGGGAGGTATTGAAATGTCTAGACACAAGGTAATGTCAGAAGGCCTGAAACAAGATATTGCAAAGCGGCTGGGTGTTGATGATATCGTAGCCAGCGAAGGATGGGGCAGTGTTTCATCGAGAAATTGCGGTAATATTGTTCGTGAGGCGATCGAGATGGCCGAAAGGTCACGGACATAACCTCCATTTCAGCAGAGGGTCTCCTTTTAGGAGATCCTTTTTTATATCTTTTTTTAGAGAATACCTTGTTTTCTCTTGCCATATTATCGTAGAATTAAATTGAAACGGCTGGTAATACTGTTATTAATTAAGCTTTTTAAAGGAGAAAGTACTATGTTTACAATTGTTGATGTGTTTGCAAGAGAGATTCTAGACAGCCGTGGCAATCCTACGGTTGAAGCACAAGTTGAACTATCGGGCGGAGCAACCGCGCATGCATCCGTCCCTTCCGGCGCTTCCACGGGTCAATTTGAAGCTGTAGAACTGCGGGACGGCATTTCTGAACGCTATCTGGGCCGCGGCGTCAAAAGAGCCGTGGAAAATGTTAATAACATCATCGCTGATATGATTATCGGATTAGAAGCTAACAACCAAGTGGACATTGACTATGCAATGATTTCTCATGACGATACGTCAAATAAATCCAGCCTTGGTGCCAACGCCATGCTCGCTGTTTCTCTCGCGGTGGCTAAGGCCGCTGCGGTTCAATGTGAGCTGCCGCTTTACCGATATATTGGCGGATGCAATGCCAGAAAACTGCCTGTGCCGATGATGAACATCTTAAACGGCGGAAAACATGCAGACAACAGCGTGGATATTCAAGAGTTTATGATTATGCCCGTTGGCGCTCACAGGTTCAGCTCCGCACTTCAGATGAGCGCGGAAGTTTTCCACTATCTCAAAAAAGTTCTCAAGAGTAAAGGCTACAGCACTGCTGTAGGGGATGAAGGCGGTTATGCGCCGAATCTTAAATCAAACGAAGAAGCAATTGAAGTAATTCTTGAAGCCGTAACACTCGCGGGATATAAACCCGGCGATGATTTTTATATCGCCATTGATGCAGCAGCCACAGAAATGTATGAAGCGGCAAAAGAAAACGGTGAGGAAGGATATCTCTTCTGGAAATCAAATATGCTCAAAACGGCTGAAGATATGGTGACATTCTGGGAGAAGCTCTGCAGACAATATCCGATTATTTCTCTTGAGGATGGGTTATCAGAAGAGGATTGGCAGGGATGGAAACTACTTACCAAAGAATTGGGCAGCAAGGTTCAGTTGGTTGGCGACGATCTTTTTGTGACGAACACTGAGCGCCTGTCTAAAGGTATTAGAAATAACATTTCAAACAGCATATTGATTAAAGTCAATCAAATTGGTACATTAACAGAAACGCTGGAAGCGATTGAAATGGCCAACCGTGCAGGTTTTACATCCATCGTCAGCCATCGTTCGGGTGAGACCGAGGATGTCACTATTGCTGATCTGTCAGTTGCCGTCAATGCGGGACAAATCAAGACCGGCGCACCTTCACGTACAGACCGTGTCGCAAAATACAATCAGCTTCTCCGTATCGAAGAAGAGCTTGGGCTCACGGCCATTTATCCTGGCAGAGAAGCGTTTTTTAATCTAACTAAATAAAACGAAACAATAAAAAAAGAAGAGTTATTCACCCTTCTTTTTTTATTTAGTCTTTAATGATCTTAGGCTTTAAGACATATTGCTTTCAGCGTACTGGATCATCTTTTTAACCATATTACCGCCGACTCTGCCAGCATCACGGGCAGCGATATCACCGTTGTACCCCTGCTGCAGGTTAACGCCCACTTCGTTCGCCACTTCATATTTCATGTTGTTAAGCAGCTGTTTGGACTGAGGAACTAATGTCTGATTCGAATTGTTGTAAGCCATGTTTTTCACCTCCTTTTTATATCATTATTTTCTCCGCGTGTTTAGGAAAATACACATGTAATTAAATGCTGTACAGTCATAAATCAACCAAAAATCCAATTATTAATTACATAAAAAAAGAGTTTCGATTTTAAATGACTTGACATGCGAACACCTGTTAGTTAGAATACTAACAAATGATAGTTAAGTATCAATAGTTTCGAGGTAAGTTATGACCACAAAAGAGAGAATTCGTTATGAAGCATTAAGTTTATTTTCGGAGAAAGGATTTGATGCCGTTTCCGTCAGAGAAATTGCGCGTTCTGTTGGTATAAAGGAAAGCTCTCTGTATAACCATTATAAAAACAAACAGGATATTCTCGATAGTATTATCTGTGAATATTCCGAACAGGGAAACGATTTTTTTCGCAATATAAAATTACTTGACAGCAGCTCGATATTTACCGTGGATCAGCGAACAGTCAATATGTATAAAGACATGACTGGCGATCAATTGGAAACATTGGGCCTGCAAATTCTCGAACATTATTTTTGTGATGAGATCGTAGTCAAGTTTCGCAAAATGCTGACGATTGAACAATACCGCAGCAAAGAGCTTAAAAAGCTTTACCGTGAAATCTCTTTTGACAGCAGTTTAGAATTTCAATCACAGCTTTTTGCAGCATTAATGAAACAAGGCCTGCTTATTGAGACAGACCCATACGTACTTGCATTGGAATTTTTCTCACCGATTTTTCTCGTATTCTATAAATTTGATGACGATGACAACGGATTGCAGCAGACTAAAAAGCTGATTGCAAAACATATTAAACATTTTAGTCAAACATACGGAACAAATAATCTTTAATAAAATTGAGCAGAGGTAAAGAGGGAATGAAAGTTGTAGTCATTAACGGAAATAGCCGACACGGAAGCACGTGGCATTGTAAAGAATTGTTGATAAAAGCACTTGAGTCGTTTGAACATGTTGAGACGACAGATTATGTTTTGCCGAAAGATATGCCTCACTTTTGCAAAGGCTGTTTCTCATGCATAATGCGAGGAGAAGGCAACTGCCCGCATGCACAATTTATCAGTCCGATCGTGGCCGCGATGGAAGAAGCCGATTTAATTGTGCTGACTTCATCTGTTTATGCACTTGATGTCACAGGGCAGTTAAAAGCTTTACTTGATCATCTATGCTTTATGTGGCTTAGCCACCGGCCCAATCCCAATATGTTTAAAAAAATGGGTGTCACAATCGCCACAACCGCGGGAGCCGGACTCGGCCATACCACAAAAACCATGACAAACAGCTTAAAATTTTGGGGCGTCAAACGAATATTTAGTATGAAAAACGCTGTTGCTGCTATGAAATGGGATGATATAGCAGATCATAAAAAGAAAAAGATCCAAAGAGAGACTAAAAAACTGGCTGGAAAGATCGTGAGCGTAAAGAGTAAAATGGATAGATTAAGCCCGCCGCTATTTACACGTTTTATGTTTGGTACGATGACAGGCATGATGAAGAAGAATACATGGAATTTGCATGATCGTCACCATTGGGAAACTCAAGGGTGGTTGAGTGGCGGCAAACCCTTCTAATAAAAAATCTGAATGCAATTTCGTTATTGCCTAATACTAAATTTGAGGTGATGGCATTGACGAAAAAGCAGGAAAAAAATTCGCTTAAAATCTCTGCGGATAAAGTTGAACTAATAAGTAAGAAAGACGGCATTTCAGAACAGAATCAAAATCAGCAGCATAATGCAGTCAAACAAGCTCAAGGACCAAATACAAAAAGATGATATGAATCAATATCCATAAACGCTGAATGAGGAAGAATAGTAGAAAAGCATCTGCCAGCAGGTGCTTTTTTGCCCATTTTGCGCCCTTGCTATGCTATAATAACGCTGTTGGAATATCTAGCAGGAGGCAATATGGATATATTAATTGCTGAAGATGATAGAGACCTTCAAAAGCTTATAGCATTTCAGCTTGAGCAAGAGGGCTACAATTGTACCACGGCAAGCAACGGCACCAGCGCATGGGAACAGTTAAAGTCGCAGCGGTTTCATCTTGCCATTTTTGATGTGATGATGCCATACCTCGACGGCTTCAATCTATTAAGAAAGCTTCGAGAAGCAAACAACCACACGCCTGTGATATTTCTGACGGCTCGCTGTGAAGATATGGATAAGGTCCTCGGATTAGGGCTGGGTGCAGACGATTACATCGTTAAGCCGTTCAACATGGCCGAATTGATTGCCAGAGTCGGCGCAGTATTAAGACGCAGCCATATTTATGACGAAGGTCATTCAACGCCCAGTCTTGCCTATGGCAGTTTAATGCTTAATACGAAAGGGTGCGACGTATTCATTGACGGAAAGAGCGCTGAGCTTGGCGCTAAAGAGTACAAACTACTTAAACTATTGATGGAAAATCCGGGACGGGTGTTTACAAAAAAGCAGCTTTACTGCGCTGTTTGGGACGAAGATGTATTTTTTGACGATAATACCGTTATGGTGCACATCAGCCGCCTGCGGAATAAAATTGAGCATGACCCAAAAGCCCCTCAATATATTAAAACCATACGAGGCATTGGATATAAATTTCAATATGATGGAGAGCGATGATGAAAAGAAAAATCTCCAATCAGTTTCTGGCAAATTATTTTCTTATGTTTGTCATCTCTGCCATTCTATCAATCTGCGCATTTCTTTTGCTGTCGTTTGCGGGAAGTGTTCTTGAGATGAATTTGAAAAAGAACAGCTATACCGCACAAAGCCTTATGAAGGATGACTATACCAACATTGATTACACAGAAGTGGTGGAAAACGGAGGAGGAGTTCAAGTCATCGATCAACAGGGAAGCATTGCGCTTTCCAAAGGAATAAGCACGTTCGATAAACACAATTTGACCATGACGGAGCTCACAAAGTTTTTGACAGAAAGCCAGCGCATCGGTGTCCCTTACAGCTATAACATTGCATATAACGAAAACAAGCACTTCTGGCTGATTGTCACTTTTCCCACGTCAGTTCGCATTGATATTGCCATTGCGCATAATACCAACTATCAGTCTATGGATTCTGAAGCGGTGACAACGGCGATCGTTGCTGTCGTGATTTTCTATTTGCTGCTGCTTACCGCGGTCACTTTTATATATTCTAAGCTATCATCTCTTAGTATAATCAAACCATTGCGTCAGTTGAATGAGGGTGTCCGGCTTTTTCGCGACGGTCATTATTCTGCCCGCGTCAACTTAAAGTTAAAGAACGAATTCAAAGATATACAAGATGCGTTTAACGATATGGCACAGCGAATTCAAAATGAGACGGCTATGAGGGAGCGGTCCGAAAACAACCGAAAAAAGCTGATTATGGATATTTCACACGATCTGAAGACCCCGCTTGCCAATACGATGGGATATGCAGAGCTTTTAATCCAAGATAATCACATAAGCAGCGAGCAGCAGCGTGATTTTTTGCGTACAATATATCAAAACAGTGTGAGAGCAAACAATTTGATCATCGATATGTTCGAACTCTCCAAACTTGACAGCCCCGAATTCAAACTACATATGTCTAAAACCGATTTGTGCGAGTTTTTGCGTCAGCAGATAGGAGAGCTTATACCGCAGCTTGAACAGGCGGGGTATACGTATGACTGCCATATACCCGATAAAGAAATATTAGCGGAAATCGACACCAAACATATGCAGCGTGTGATACAAAACCTCGTATCAAACACCATGCAGCATACACCCAAGGGCACGCATATTGACATCCGTTTAACGGAACATAATGATGAGATTCAAATCGCGTATATGGATAATGGCGGAGGTATTCCAGAAAAACTCTCCAACTATATTTTCGATCCGTTTGTCAGAGCCGATGATGCAAGAAGCAATAATGGGACAGGCCTTGGCTTGGCGATTGTCCATAAAATCGTCTCTGCGCATGGCGGTAATATTCTGCTGGATTCAAATCATATAAACGGCTGCTCATTTATTATCACATTGAAAAATTTAAGGTAGATTTAAGATGACAATTATCGTGGTTTAAGACTGTACTGGTATATTATCCTCATCGGGTTCGAAAAGTTCGTGCCGAAATGAAATAATTACGTGAGGTGTTGTCTTATGGAAACAACGGAAAGTCATTTTTTAAACTGGTTCGGTGTCATCTTTTTTATTGTCGTTTATAGTATCGTGCTTGTCTTTATACCGTTTTATAAAAAAATGGATAAAAAACCTATCGGCACATACATCGCCTTTGTGATTGCATTTGCAATCGAAATGCATGGTATACCGTTCAGCATGTACATTATATCTTGGATCGTCGGAAAAACCCTTCCGGAAGGCGTGCTGTGGGGGCATACATTATTCGGCTCCATCGGGCATCTTGGTATGTATATCAATATCGGATGCGCCATTATTGCCCTGATTCTTATTCTTAATGGATGGTATCATATATACAAGCATTACTGGTCCAAGGAAAAGGGGACTGGCAAGCTTGTAAAAACAGGTATTTATAAGTACATCCGACATCCGCAGTATACCGGTCTGATTCTGTTGTCATTAGGAATGCTGATTGAATGGGCTACGCTGCCGCTTCTTATCCTGTTCCCTGTCATGGTTTTCATGTATGTCCGGCTTGCAAAGCGCGAAGAAAAAGACATGCTGGATGAATTCGGGGGGGATTATTGTGAGTATATGAAAAGCTCCAAGAGATTCATTCCGTTTATTGTCTAAATCATATTGGTGAATACGGCTCCGCTTGATAATAATAATTATTGAGAGGAAATGCGTGGACACTGAAATAAAGGAAATTAAGAAGCCGGTGCTAACCGGCTTCTTACTAATAAAATGATTTATGGATTATCGTTTCGGTTTTTTTGCGTAATCGCTCATCACATCTTTAAGTATATCCACAGTCTCCTGAGAGTCGTTCAGCTCTTGTTTAAGCCGTGTAACTTCAGCTTCCAAAGCCATCACTTTAACCGAATCTAAGTCCTCATGAACCCGTCTAGATGCGCGCTCCTGAGCCGTTTTTTTTTGCGTCTGCTTGGTTGACTTTCTCTTCGTTTCTGTCACAGGAATCACCTCTTCATTCACATATTCATCCTCGAGATACTCATTGAACTGTCCGCGTTTGATGTAATGCGTATGCAGCAGTTCGTGTGACACATGGCTGTTGGGGAATTCGAGGTACTCTTCGTAAAGCTTTTTCACAGACGGATTCTCATGGGATTTGCGCATCACTTTGGATTCATCCTCATCATAAATCCCCTGAAGACGTTTTGTTCTCACATCCGGATCTTTGGATCTTGGCTGACCGCCGCCCATGATGCATCCTCCCGGGCAGCCCATAACCTCAATGAAGTGGTAGGGCGATTCACCTTTTTCAATCTGATCCATGAGGATTTTTGCGCCAGATAGGCCGCTCGTCACCGCCACCTTGACAACAACGCCTTCTAAGAACTTGTAGTCCGGCAGCGTATCTTCAAATTTGATCTCCGCTGTTTTAATCTGTTCCAGACCCACAATCGGTGTGACATGCAGCTTGTCAAACGGCAGCTCGCGTCCCGTCACTAATTCGTAGACGGTGCGCAGTGCGGCTTCCATCACGCCGCCTGTGACACCGAAGATGTCGGCAGCGCCCGTAGACAGCCCCAGCGGATTGTCAAACTCACGGTCTTCCAGCACCGTGAAATCGATACCAGCTTCGCGTACCATTTGCCCAAGCTCTCTGGTTGTGAGCACCGCGTCCACGTTGGGAACATCGTTATTGCACATTTCATGGCGGGAGATCTCAAACTTCTTGGCTGTACACGGCATGACGGACACCACGTACATGTCCTTTGGATCGCACCCGATTTTTTCGGCATAGAACGATTTGACCAACGCGCCTAGCATGGTATGAGGCGATTTGCATGTAGAGAGATGGGGCAGAAGCTCAGGGTATGAGTGCTCGATATACTTGATCCATCCCGGGCTGCACGATGTGATCATCGGCAGCGTGGCTTCGCCGCCTGTAAGCGCTTTTTTCACACGCGTCAAGAATTCCGTGCCTTCCTCCAAAATCGTCAGGTCGGCAGTGAAGTTCGTATCAAAAATGTCGTCGAAACCCAGCGTGGACAGCGCCTGCGCCAGCTTGCCCGTGACGCGCGAGCCGGGTTCATAGCCGAACTCCTCACCGATAGCCACACGAATCGCGGGAGCCACCTGCACCACGCATCTTTTTTTCTCATTGCTGAGCGCCTTCCATATAGGTTGGATGGCGTCTGTTTCTCTGAGTGCGCCCACCGGGCACACCGTCGTACACTGTCCACAGAAAACACAGTTGACGGTGCCGAGTTTTAAATCCATCGCGGGGCCGATCACTGTCTGGAAACCGCGATTCTGTGCGTTGAGTATGCCGGTTCCCTGTATGTCGTTGCAGATCGTGACACACCGCCTGCAAAGCACGCATTTTGACATGTTGCGTGTGATGGATACGGATGAATCCAGATTGAACTCGGAATGCTCACCGTTAAAGCGTGATTCCGTTACGCCGAGAGTTTTACCAAGCTCCTGTAGCTCGCAGCTTTGATTTCTGGTACAACTTAAACAGTCTTTATCATGATCGGAAAGCAGCAGCTCATAGAGCACACGCCGCGCATTTCTCACCTTTTCCGTATTTGTTTCCACGATCATGCCTTCGGCAACCTTCGCAAGGCATGACGCCTGCAACGTCTTTGCACCTTTCACTTCCACAACGCATATACGACAGGAACCGAACTGGTGAACACCATCCATCTGGCAAAGCCCCGGTATTTTTATTCCTACAGTTTTGGCTGCTTCCATAATGGTATAATCTTCGGGTACAGTCACAGCACGGCCGTTAATCTGTAAATTTACCATTAATGATTACCTCCTTTCACAATGCAGACAGCGCATCGCTTCTGCCATGGCGTTGAGCTTATGGTAACCCTTAATCACTTCTTCGAACGATTCTTTACGCGTCTGAGGATCAAGGATTTCCACATCAAACCGGCCATGCGCCACAATCTCATCTTCATCCATGATTTCGGGTATATCAATTGGCTCACCTTTATTGAGATGGCCTTTTCCGCCGAGATATTTGTCAATCGATACCGCGGCTTTTTTGCCGTCCGCAATGGCGCGAATCACTTCGTCGGGGCCGCGCGTGACGTCACCGCCTGCAAATACGCCGTCCATCGTGGTCATCTGCGTATCGCTTTGCGTGATGAACGTGCCCCAAGGCGTTAGGCCGATTTCGTCCTTGCCGATAAACGGGAAATCCGCAAACTGGCTGACTGCCGGTATGACCATGTCAGCATCAATGAAGAAGTTTGAATCTTCCACGAAAACGCTGCGTCTGCGGCAGGATGAATCGAACTCACCGAGACACATCTTCACGCATTCGATTTTTGAGACGCGGCCGTCCGGCCCAGGAATGAAACGTACAGGTGCGGCAAGCGGCAGGAGTTCGATGCCTTCTTCTACGGCTTCGTGTATTTCCTGTTCATATGCCGGCATTGAATCACAAGTGCGTCGGTAAAGTATGCTGACTTTTTCCGCGCCGAGCCTGAGCGCCGTTCTTGCTGAATCAATTGCCGTATTGCCGCCGCCGATTACCACCACGTTCTTGCCCATTTCTATTGGTGCATGTGTGTTGGCTTTCTTTAAGAATTTAATGCCGTGAACCACACCAGGCAGGCTTTCTCCTGGCACATTGATTTTTTGCGGGAGCTGTGTGCCTGTGGCGATATAAATCGCGTCATACGTTGTTTTCAGCTCTTTAAACGTGATATCACGACCCACTTCCGTATTGAGGTGAATCTTAACACCCGCCTGTTCAATGAGCTTGATTTCGTTATCAAGCACGTCCTTGGGCAGCCGATATTCAGGAATACCGTATGCCAGTACGCCGCCTGCCGTATCGTGCGATTCAAATACATCCACATCATAACCGATGCGTGACAGATAATATGCGCACGTCAGGCCGGACGCACCCGCACCGATCACGGCAACGCTTTTTCCGTTCTTTGGGAAAACAACATCCGTTTGATACGTGTTCTTGCCGTTGTTCATCGCGTAATCGGCCACAAACCGTTTAAGATCGCAAATGGCCAGCGCTTCGTCCACCGTGCGTCTGCGGCACTTGCTTTCACAGGGCCTTGTGCAGATGCGTCCGCAAACAGCAGGGAAGGGGTTTTCCTGACGGATCAGCTTATAAGCATCGATAAACCGTCCCGCTGCGATAAGCGCCATATATCCGGGTACATTGACATTAGCCGGGCAGGTGTTTTCACAGGGCGATATAAACATATCCCCGCAAACGCCTGCGCGGCAGTACTTGTTTCTGATGTGCTCGTCATATTCTTCGCGGAAATACTTGATGGTCGAGAGCACTGGATTCGGCGCCGTTTGCCCAAGGCCGCACATCGCCGTTTCTTGTATGGTTTCTCCAAGCTCCACGAGCAGCTCTACATCGCCTTCTTCGCCTTCGCCTTGGGTGATGCGCTCCAGTATCTCAAGCATGCGCTTGGTGCCGATGCGGCAGGCCGTACATTTGCCGCAGGATTCATCCTTGATGAAATCCATAAAGAACCGCGCGGTATCGACCATACAGGCATCCTCGTTCATGACGATGAGGCCGCCCGAGCCCATGATGGCCCCTAGCTCTTTTAATGGTTCATAGTCCGTCGGCACATTGAGGTTATCCGTGGTAATACAGCCGCCCGAAGGGCCGCCGATCTGCGCAGATTTAAACTTCTTTTTGTTGGCGGTTCCGCCGCCGATTTCAAATATGATATCACCGAGCGGTATGCCGATAGGCACTTCGACGATACCCGTGTTCATCACATCGCCCGCAAGCGCGAAGACCTTGGTCCCTTTGCTCTTTTCAGTACCGAACTGTGTATACCACTCGCCGCCGCTGAATATGATCATCGGAATGCTCGCCAGCGTCTCCACGTTGTTGATAATGGTCGGTTTGCCGAAAAGACCTCTTTGGAACGGGAAAGGCGGTTTTTGCTTGGGCTCACCGCGATGGCCTTCAATTGATGCCATGAGCGATGTTTCTTCGCCGCATACAAATGCGCCTGCGCCGATTCTCAGTTCGATATCAAACGAGAAACCGCTGCCGAATATGTTCTTACCGAGCAGTCCTCTGTTTCTGGCTTCCTCAAGCGCAGCCGTCATTCTTTCGACCGCTATGGGGTACTCAGCACGTACGTAGATATAACCCGTCGCAGCTCCGATGGCATATCCGCCGATCATCATGCCTTCAATAATCGTATGCGGATCGCCCTCGATAATGCTTCTGTCCATGAAAGCGCCCGGATCGCCTTCGTCTGCGTTACATACGATATATTTATTATCGTTTTGCTGCTTCTGCGCCGCTTCCCATTTGATGCCGGTGGGGAATCCCGCGCCGCCGCGTCCTTTTATGCCGGACGTTTTGACCTCCTGAACCACTGCCTCAGGTGTCATATCCTTAAACGCTTTATACGCAGCAAAATAGCCATCGCGTGCGATATAGGCCTCAATATCCGCGTATTCCATGGATCCGCAGTTACGCAGCGCTATTTTTACCTGCTTTTTAAAGAAACCGATATCGTCGATATTCGGCACATGTTCACCCAGCGAATGATCGTAGAACGTATAAGGAACGATTGTCTGCCCATCGTTGATATGTGTGCGGACAATTTTTCTTGCTTTTTCCTCATCAAGTTCTGTGTAGAAAACCTTATCCGGCATCACAAGCATCACGGGGCCAACCGCACAGGTTCCCATACAGCCGGTTTCAGACACCTTGACTTCATCCTGCATCCCAACGTTTCTCAGTTCACTTATAACGGCATCGCGAACCAGAGAGCAGTTGGATGATACACAGCCTGCACCGCTGCAGACGTATATACGGTATTTATACTTTTCCAGATCTGAATTATATCTCTCTTTGATATCGTTTAGCTGATCAATTGTTTTAATTTTACTTGATTTCATCCGGTTCACCTCCTTATTCGTTATCATATTTGGCCAGTATTGCATTCAGTTTGTTGACATTGACCTGTTTATAGACAACATCGTCTATCATCATGGCCGGAGCAAGCCCGCAAGCGCCAATACATCTTGCGACCTCAAAAGTGAATTTGCCATCTTTGGTGGTTCCGCCGATATCCACATCCAGCTTTTCTTTGAGGCTATCCACGATTTTTTTACCGCCCCTTACATAGCAAGCCGTACCAAGACAGACGCGGATGGTATGCCGGCCTCTTGGTTCTGTGGAGAAAAACGAGTAAAATGTGATGACTCCAGACACTTCGGACAGCGGGATATGAAGAGAATCGGCGATAAAGACCTGAACGTCCAGGGGAAGATGGCCGTAAATCTGTTGGGCAAGATGGAGGATCTGTATCAGACTCCCTTCTTTATCCTTGTACAAATCGATCACGTTTGCAATGGCTGCGAATTTGTCGTCGCTGCATTCATCGCAGCAGCCATGCTTGGCTTTGACAGGTTTTGTGCTCATTTTATTACCTCCAAGCGCGTTATTTTTGACAGGATGATGAAAGTGTATCTTATGTGATAGTAGTATGATATCAAAGCATTGTTATAAAAAAATGATGAAACTTCACAATTAAACTCTTTTATATCTTTTTTTTTGGGTTATTTTTTATTCTGCATCCACTTTTCTTCACAAAACCATCACATATTCATAAAAATCCTGTCACCACTTGCTTCTATCCTACGATTGGTATAGAATGTTTGTAATCATATTCATACATCCAGAGAAATTTTCATAAGCTACGTGAGTGATTCAAATAAGGATAAGGATGCGAAAAATGAGTGAAATTCGCTTATTAGTCGTCGATCCGGCAGCTGATTTGAGAGCAACGGTAAAAACACACGCAGCACTAGAGAACTTTATCGTTGACGAAGCCGCCGACGGTATCGCCGCACTAAAACAGTTCAGGCGTCATGACTATCATATGATTGTGATGAATGCGGATCTCCCGGAGCTGGACGCATGGCATGTGTGCCGGCAGATTCGTAAAAGCTCCCAGACGCCCATTATCATACTGTCTAAGGACGGAAGCGAAGATCAAAAACTTTTCTTCTTCGATCTTGGCGTGGACGATTTTTTAAGCATACCGTATTCGTGCAAGGTATTGATGGCACGTATACATGTATTGCTGCGCCACAGTGCCCACAATGAAGATTATACACCGCGTCGGCTCATTTTTGATGGCCTGTGTATCGATGTCATTTCGCACATGGTTTATATTGATGGAGAGGGCATACTGCTGACGCCCAAGGAATACAAGCTGCTGGTTTTTCTTGCGAAGAATCACAACCGCGCTTTTTCACGGGATATGATATTACGCGAGGTATGGGGGGAAGATTTTTTTGGTACTGACCGCACTGTGGACACCCATATAAAAACGCTTCGCGAAAATATAAAACCTTATCATAAATATCTAGAAACCGTATGGGGATATGGCTACATATTTAAGACGTAGATTCTAAACGCATTTCTAAAAAAGAGACGATTTATATGAAGTCTTCTGTTTTTGCATAGACAGAGACTTTTTTATTTATTGGGATCAAAATCATCATGGTCTTCGTCATACTATTACAATTTATCTGCTTAACAACAAATAATAAATGCTATACTAATATAAAATTGAGAGTGATAGAAAGGGACATCATGAAAAGAGCACTATTGCTATTGATCGTCATTACGGTTTTAAGCGTATCTGGATGCACGACGTCCAAACCGGAGAGTGACGTTGTTGATGCGGGAGATATCCCTCAGAAGATGACAGAGGTAAAGGTATTTGAAGATATCGTTATCCCGTCCCAAACCTATATCTACGAACAGATGCTCGGTGACGCTGAAAAGCTGGCTGAAGAATATCCTGATTTAATTAAGACAGGAAGCATAGGGAAGTCTGTGGAAGGCCGTGAGCTTTTGCTGATTAAGCTCGGAAAGGGCGATAAAAAGATTCTGCTTGCGGGAGCGCACCACGCACGCGAATATATTACTTCCACCTTTTTATTGGAGACAATCGATGAATATGCGCGGCGCTATACGACAGATGGTGCATTCGGTGATTATGATGTCAAATCGCTGCTGGAAAAGGTGACGGTTTACGTTGTACCGATGGTCAATCCGGATGGTGTAAATCTTGTACAAAACGGCGTAGAGTCTGTGAAAGAGCCTAAGAAAGTGAAGTCTATGCGTATGCTGCAGGACAGCTATGCGGAATGGAAGGCCAACATAAACGGCGTTGATCTCAACCGTCAGTATCCATGCCATTGGGACGAAAAACAAAGCAACACCGACGTGCCGAGTTCGGAAATGTATAAAGGCACGGCACCTGCGACGGAGCCTGAGGTACAGGCCCTGATGGCGCTCTGCGAAGAAAACGACTTTTTACTCGCCGCTTCTTTTCACACCAAAGGCGAAGTGATTTATTGGGCGGACAGCGGCACACAGGACAGCATTGCGGCAGGCTCGTCCATCGCACAGACGATGGCGGATATAACAGGGTACGATTTGATGCCAGTTTCCGAAGACCCTTCAATTTATGCGGCGGGTTTTGAAAACTGGTTCCGGCAGGACTTTTTACGCCCCGCTTTCTGTGTGGAACTCACGCCAACAGGCAATGGTTCAACGCCGCATGATGATACCGAGTTTGACACGCTGATATGGAGCAAGGCCAAGTATTTGACTGCGGAGCTTATAACTCAAGCATTGCAGGAGGAATAACCGGTAAATCCCAATATGAAGCTTCGCCGCCTATGTTTTTTAATGCGCTGACAAGACGGTCTATCTCAGATAATGTGTTGTAAAAGGCAAGCGACACACGAACAGTGCCCTCGCTGTCAAAATGCCGAAGAATAGGCTGGGCGCAGTGGTGACCCGCGCGCACGGCAATGCCTTTCTGGTCGAGTCGCTTTGCGGTTTCTTCCGCTGAAATACCATCCTGCAGGAACGAGATGATGCCCGCCTGCGGTTTGCCGATGATTTTTAGACGCGGTACACCTCGTAAAGACTCACAGGCATATGTGAGCAGGCTTTTTTCGTATTTCTCGATACGGTTAAGCCCCACCTGCATCACATAATCAAGAGCTGCTCTCAGCCCCACAGCGCCCGCGATATTGCCTGTTCCCGCCTCGAAGCGATGGGGAGGAGCTTTGTATGTCGTGTTGTCTAAAGTCACATTATCAATCATGCTGCCGCCGCCCTGATACGGCGGCATATCTTGAAGCAGCTCCGACTTGGCATACAGAACGCCGATTCCCGTCGGCCCGAACACCTTATGTCCAGAAAAAGCGTAAAAATCACAATCCAGCGTCTGCACATCCACCGCCTGATGTGCCACGGCCTGCGCGCCATCCACAAGCACTCTGGCACCGTATTGATGTGCCATCTGTATCATTTGAGAGGCAGGCGTCACCGTACCAACGGCGTTTGACACATGCGTTATGGCAACCAGTTTTGTATTGGCGCTAAGCATTTTTTCAAAAGCTTTTATGTCCACTTGTGCCTGCTCGTTAACGGGTATCGCTTTGAGTTTAGCGCCTGTTTTGGCGCATATAATCTGCCACGGTACGATATTGGCGTGGTGTTCAAGCTGCGTGATAAGAACTTCGTCACCTTCACCCAGATGTGTAAGACCATACGAATGCGCCACAAGGTTGATGGCTTCCGTGGTACCCCGTACAAAAACAATCTCATCAGGCTCGGAAGCATGAAGAAATTCGGCAGCTTTGGCGCGTGCGGCTTCAAAAGCATCGGTCGTTCTTTTGGCGAGAGTATGAGCGCCGCGATGTACATTCGAGTTTTCATGTTCATAAAACGACTTGATGCGGTCGATCACGCATTGCGGTTTTTGTGTGGTCGCGGCGTTATCGAACCAAATAATCGGATGCCCGTTAACTTTTTCAGAAAGGATCGGAAAGTCTTTTCGCGTACAGCCTAAGCCCATGTCATCGGCTAATTCTTTGGTTTCTACAAAATGAGAATTCGGGGTTAAATGAATCGGTTCATTAAATAAATCTGCCGCTTCAATTGACGATGCTGTTTTGCTCGGTATATGAAATTCCGAGAAACATGATTCCGCAAGCGATGTGATGGATTCCTTTATGATCTCATTTTCATTAAATTCTCCGATTTCTATTTCTTTCAGATCGTTATTGATAATCATAATAGTTTCCGATTTCAACGTCTTCAAGCACAGCAATGGCATCATCCGTCAAAATGGCCACGGAACAATATATAGATAGCAGATAATAACCGATTCCTTGATTGTTGATACCCATAAAGCGAACAGAAAGTCCGCGTGACTGCTCTCCCGGCAGTCCTGTCTGATAAAGCCCGATGACACCCTGATTGGCTTCGCCGCTGCGAATAAGCATTATGTTCGTTTTGCCTTTAGCACCGCGTGGCTTTCTATGGCCGTCTACCAAAAGCTTATCTGTGGGGATAAGGGGGATGCCGCGCCATGTGATGAAGGGGGAACCGTGAAGGTTAACAGCCACCGGCGGCACGCCGCGGCGTGTGCACTCGCGTCCAAACGCAGCAATCGCAGAAGGGTGTGCAAGAAAAAATGACGGCTGTTTCCACACCTTGGTGATAAGCTCATCAAGATCATCGGGCGTGGGCGAACCATTGCGTGTTTTGATTCTTTGTGATTCATCAATGTTTTTGAGCAGGCCGTAGTCTTCGCTGTTGATTATAAGACTTTCCTGCTTTTCCTTGATGCTCTCCATGCCGAGGCGCAGCTGCTCCTTGACCTGGTCGTACGGTTTGCTGTATATATCAGAAACGCGCGTTTCAATTTTTATGATGGATGACACAGACGTCAAAATATATTCGCGGGGCTCGGGTTCATAATCGATATATCCTTCCGGTATATCCTCGCCGTTAGATTGGGCGCAAAGTGTATCCAGATGATCCTCACCTTTTCTTACTATATTTAAACGGAATATGCCTGATTCCAGAGGCTTCCATTCCAAGAATCTTGTCAGCCATCTAGGGCTGATGGATATGTACTGAGGCGCTGTTTTTTCCACGTCCGCAAGCTGATAGGCGCAGCGTGCCGATAACGCTTTAGACGGCTTGTCCTGTTCGCTCATGTTTGTCTCCTTCGTCTTAATCTTATGAATAGTTTCTCAAAATTGGCTGTTTATATGCGAATGTCATGCCATGATATATAATTTGCAGTCTAATAGCTCACATTAAGCAAGAAAAACCGAACGTTGTCACCGCTCCAACCGATATCCCACGGTACGCGGTAACGGTCAAGATTATGGCAGCTGACGAGAGGATATCCTTTGGAATCGGCACCCGTCACCACAGACACATGTGTGACCTTTCCTTTTTTGACATACGCCACAATATCACCGGGACGCAGACTGTAAGCATACTGATATATTTCCTTATAGCTGCCTCCTGCGAGCAACGAAGCGCGTCCACTGTATAAAAGATAGTCCTTAAGGCCCTGCGCATTCACCCATGCGCGGCTTCCTTTGCCGCCCGTATAATTCCATGTTCCGTTCTTTTTGAAACCGCCGGCAAGCAGAACCTGAGACGCAAAATTAGCACAATCCCCGCCTAAAGGATTGTAGTTTGTATATTCGCTGTTATACTCATAATTGTTCTGACCATCCGAAGCCGCCCCGCAGTACCTATCTGCATATTCAACCGCCTTCACGCGCTGTTCACTGATGCCGGATATGTCTATCGACTCATGTGATGTGATATACGCTGTCATCTCGTCGGTCACATTTTCCAAATTAATCGAATCCAGTAATGGATCATCATACCATTGACGGCTGATGACCCAGCTGTCATCATCCTCATTCGGTATCAGGTCTAGAGAATGGTATGCACCCAAACGAAACATGTTTTTAGTCTCAGGATCATCTCTATAAGCATATTCATACTCGTTAGATGAGACGAGATAAAAAGAATAGCCTCTGCCAACCTGCTTCACGCTTTTCATTTTTATCTTGCTGTCAATACTCGTGATGTCAATGCCTTGTTTTTCCGACCAATCAAAAAGATATTTGGTTCTTTGCACCTCGAATTCATATGCCCATCGTCCGTTCTTTTCATTTGTGAGAAAAATGGATTCAATCGTATCCATATCCTGGTTTAAGATGCATTCGTTACGCAAATCAAACAACTCATTTATGATTTCTTCCCAGTCCTCCTCATCATCTGTATGCATAGCCGGTCTGGCATCATTTTGGCATAGCATTAAAAGCAATAGGCCTGTAATGATAAAAAAGACCAACGAAACATAGAGCACGATCTTGTGATTCTGTGAGGTTTTCATAGAGTACATAAAGGAGCTCCTTTTTGTTCTAATCATAAATATGAGCAAATGGCGTCAGGTAGACGTTAAATCCATCGCTTTTATAATCAAATCAAAATGCCGCTCTGCACAGTTTGATTCTTAAATCAATAGAATAAATATTGAAATAAACGAAAAGGGGGTATAAGATGTTACCCAAAAAAGAGCTGCAGGAGCTTGCAAATACACTTAAGGCCACACCGGAATTCAATGAGATGATAAAACAAAGAAGACTCATTATACAAAACCCAAGGCTTGGCAGAGTTATGATGAATTTTGAAAGAGAACACGCAAGAATTATGCATCATGATTTTCCTGAAGATCAAGTTGCCTCACACTTGAAAAATCTATTCAACCAAAATAAAGCTTTTCTTGAAACTGCTGAAGTAAAGGCATATATGAAAGCCACACAGGAATATCACCAAATGGTAGCGCAATGCGTCGACTACTTAAATGGGCTTCTGGATATCAGCCAAACCATAAAACCTTATTGAAGGCTGGATCGCGAGAATACGATAAACACACCTTAAAAAATAAAATGGTCACTGAAAAACACACAGTGACCATTTTTAAAAGCCGGTTTTAGCTTTTATAAAAATTCTTTTACATCAATTGATTTTTAATAGTCGTCATCGTAGTCATCCATGTCATCCATTTCATCCATGTCGTAGTCGATCATGTCATCATAATCCGGCATCATATCCCAGCTTCCCGGAACACCATACCACCCGTCGTTTGCGGGGGTGGAGCCGTATGCTAAGCGATCAGCAAATCTGTCATTGTATACACATCTGCCATATCGATCACAGCACCGGCCAAACCGGTCACAGCACCGGCCAAAAGGATCGGTCCAGTAGCAACGTCCGGTCGGGAAACCAATTGGGAAGAAGAAAAATCTGGGGAAGCGCTGTCTTATTGGGAATCTTCTGGGAAACCGCCTGCGAGGAAAACGACCGCGAGGAAACCCTCTGCGGGGAAATCCGCCGCGCGGTCTACCACCCGGAAAACCGCCACGTCCGCCGCGCTGCACCAGCTGTTGTTCCACACCACTTGATGTATTTATTCCATCTGGCATCAAAAAAACTCCTTTCATTGAAAACAAACATGATTTGTTTGCTGATGTATACTATGAGTTTCTTTGAATATTTGTTCTTTAACAATCGTCGAGCTTTTGTCTATGAAACTTCAGATGCATTACTCTTTTCATCTTGATCGGCAGTATCCATTCTTTGACCCCATTTGCCGCATCTGTCACCCCAGTGAGCAATACAAGCGCCATCGGCTTTTATTCTGATCACTTCACACATGTTGGCACAATCTGTGCATGCGATGCTTTCGGTAACGAATTCACGGTTCAGGTTCTCAAATCCTTTAAATCTGGTTTGTTTATTTGATAAAGCCATTTCGTCTCTGGCAATTAAAGCAGCACCGTACGCACCCATCACATCGTAATGCTGCGGAATAATAACTTTCTTAGCCAGTGCTTTTTCAAATGCGGAAAGTATGCCGACATTGGCAGCCACACCGCCCTGGAAAAGGACAGGGCCGCCGATTTTTTTACCTTTTGCGAGATTATTCAAGTAGTTGCGGACAAGTGCCTCACAAAGTCCCGCAATGATATCTTCTGCGCTGTGACCGGCCTGTTGCTTGCTGATCATATCGGACTCAGCAAATACAGCGCACCGCCCTGCGATACGCACAGGGGATTTAGAACGCAGTGCATAGCCGCCGAATTCTTCTATGGGTATTTCCAGACGAGACGCCTGCCTGTCTAAGAATGATCCTGTGCCGGCCGCACAGACGGAGTTCATGGCAAAGTCGCAGACCATGCCGTCTTTGATCAGAATAATCTTAGAATCCTGACCGCCGATTTCAAGTATTGTACGCACATCCGGGACAACGTGACAGGCAGCGACGGCATGCGCAGTAATTTCATTTTTCATGACATCAGCGCCGATCAGTGCACCAGCCAGCTGCCTGCCGCTGCCCGTTGTACCGGCCCCAACGATTGATGTTTTTTCATCTAACTTGCTATTAAGTATAGAAAGGCCTTTACATATAGCGTCGATAGGGCGTCCGTTCGTTCTTAAATACAGCTTTTCAACCACTTTGTCGTCCATATCGATTAACACAATATTTGTGCTGACTGATCCGACATCGATGCCGAGGTGCAATTCTTTGTTCACGCTATCGCTCCTTTTCTTCTTCTTGCTTCCAGCATATCAAGGAAGGCTTCAATTCTCGTTATATATCCGGCTTCACCCGCCATTTCGTCTACGACCAACGTCAGAACCGGGAAGTCATTTTCTTGCTGAATCACTGGCAGAATTGATTTGACGACGATTTCGGGCATACAACCCAGCGGAAAAATCTGAATCGCACCGTCAAATTTTTTTCTTTGACATAAAAGTGCGTGGCCTATCGACTCTTTAGCATGGCCGCCTGCGTTATATGGCAGGTAGTCATGGGCCGCACGTCTGATTGCCATCGAGTTGAGTTTCAGCGGTTTTGCAATCAGATCCTTCAGCCACCAGCTGGGTGTGATAAGACGGCTGGAGCTCACGCCATAATCCATCAGCTTTTCTTCAATGAATAGATTAGCAAAAGGCTCAACCATTGAATATATTTCTCCGATTAGAGCAATACGCAACGGCTTTTTATTCATATCCGTCTTTATATTGTTTATTTTTTTTAAATAGTGCATCAGTATGGTTTGTATCTCATCCGGCTTCCGGGCATTTTCCGCCTGTTCATGGCAAGCTATTAGGAGCTTTTTGCATTCGCCAAGGTTGGCTTCGTAACCGGCCAGCATGTACGCTTCTTCATCGATCTGGTCCGTAAGCGACAATATGTGCAGCGCTTGACGAAAAGCAAGCAGCTTTTGTTTTGCGCTTAGTGGACTGGCTTTAGAAATCATACCGATTCGTCTGAAAAGCTCCTGCTTTCCAATTTCTCTTGGCGCATCCAGCACAATCGTTTCTGTGTTTGTGCCGAGTTTTTTCAGCAGCTTCATTTGCAGCTCGCAATATTCTCCAAAACGACATGGACCGCAGCTTCCTGTTATCAGTATGGTATCTGCACCCTTTTTTATGCAGTCGGTATAGCTGCCCATTAGTATTTTAAATGGCAGACAGATTTCATCCGGTGATACCGCAATTCCTTTTTGCAGCGTTTGTTTGTTAATTTTTTCAGGCATCACGTAGGGGATATGAGCAGCTTCAAAAAACGCCTTGGCGGCAAGGCATATGTTGCCCATCCGCGGCACGGTTATAATCATGTAGAACCCTCCTTTTTAACATATCGCCATAGGCCTCGATGCGTGTATCGACAGCGGCCTCTCCGGTATGTTCATCAATTTTTAATACCATAAAAGGAAAAGAATCCGTCTCCTGCATGATCAGCTCGACAACAACAGAATCAACGCCGCATGAGAAAGCGGAAACGTAGATAAAACCATCGACAAGGTGCTTTTTATATAGATTAACGGCAGCGCCGTAATATTCACGTGCGAAATACCAGAACGGCGGCTTGTAGAGCCGTTGTGTTTGAATCGCAATGTCTTCTCGGCTGACGCTTTCGGTCGTCACCACGCCGATATCCATCGCATGCAGTTTCTTTATAAGGTTCATGTTCATAAAAGCGTCATGGATATTGTACGCATGTCCAAGCAAACCAATGCGATTTGAGTAACCGTCGTCGTTAATAGCTGTTCGGTGGCTTTTTTGCTTACATAGTGCATATTCAAAAGCATCTGCAATAGCCTTTTTATCTTTCATCACCAAGCCGCCGGATTGCATGGCCCATTCCAGCAAACTCTTTTTATCAAGAGAATATACAGGGGAATCGATTATCTGAGGAAGTCCGGTTATGCTGCTTCTGACCATATCCACAAGACCGCAGAACATAGGGCAAAGGGACTTTCTTTTTTCAAGACTTAGAAAACGCGGAATCAGCAAATAGTCACACTTGTCCTTTAGCCATTGCACATGGCCGTGAAAGATTTTTATGGGCAAACATGCGTCGTCAACGCAGCTTTCGACCCCTTCGTCAAGAATGGCTTTATTCGTATCCGGAGATGTCACAACATCCATTCCCAGCTTACAAAAAAAAGACTCTGCAAAAATATGATATTTTGAATATAAAAGGCCTTTAGGTATTCCAACAGTCATCTTTGTTCTCCTATCATATATTTTCTATTCTTTTGCCAATAGGATTAAAAATATGCGTTGGGTCAAACAGACTGCTGGTAGAGAACCAAAACAAATTATAAATGCGTTTTTTTAAGAGATTTTATTGGAATGTTCATTGCACATCTGGTTTTTTGCATACCTCTGTAATCATTTATCAATCGAAAACGTTTTAGTCTACAGTGTTAAAAATCCATTATTGTATTGAAGTATCAAAATATACAATAAAGAAACTCACGCAAAAACCGGCATGTATTGATTTATTTTAGAAATTTTATTGCATTTATCATTTATAAAGAGTAATATAATGTATATAAACGAAAACGATTAAGTGGCGGTGCAATCATGAATGATAAATGGCATGGGGTGTCTTATCATGGAAAACTCAAGGTTTCCGGTATTAATCTTATAGATCAGGCAGGACGCAAAGTGATTCTTCGCGGCATGAGCAGCCATGGGATGCAGTGGTATCCGCAGTTTGCTAGAGGGGAATCCATCCGCACCACAAAGCAAGCAGGCGCTAATGTGTTTCGCATTGCGATGTACACAGACGAAGGAGGCTATTTAACAAACCACGACATTATAAAAGATCTCATTCGCGCTGTTGACGACACACTGGCGCTCGATATGTATGCCATTATCGATTGGCATATCATGTACGACAATGATCCTCTTGTCAATGTGGAAGAGGCAAGTGTCTTCTTTGATAATATCAGCATGCATTATAAAGATACACCCGGCGTTATATATGAAATATGCAATGAACCTAACGGAGCGGAAGTCACTTGGTCAGAAAACGTTAAACCGTATGCGCAAAAAGTCATTCCGCATATTCGTAAGAATGCTCCGGATTCGATTATTTTGGTGGGGTCACCGAATTGGAGCCAGGACGTTGATATTTGCGCTGCTGACCCGCTAAAAATCGATAACATCATGTACACACTTCATTTCTATGCGGGGACGCATGGCGATGAGCTTCGCAGCAAATGTTCTAAAGCGCTTAAGATGGGAGCGCCCATATTTGCCAGTGAATGGGGCACAAGCGCTGCCGATGGCAACGGCGGTGTGTTCTTAGACGAGAGCGATGTGTGGCTCAAGTTCCTTTCTGAGCATAATATCAGCTGGTGCAACTGGAGCCTTGGCGACCGTGACGAAACCAGTGCTGCGCTGTGTCCTGGTGCGCCGCTAGGTAACTGGACTGAGGCGAATCTGACGGAAAGCGGCCGATATGTATTCTCTAGATTAAACGGTACGATATGATAAATCTCATATAAACGGGATCAAGGAGGCACCAACATGCAAAAAGGCAATCCCCAAAAAGCGGCTTGCATCTGTTTGGCTGTCATCATTGTCATCTCTTTCACAGGATGCAGTTCACCCATAGAGGAAGCCACTCAAACATCTTCGGTATCCACACCTGAGCCCACCGCTATTCCCGTTGATCTAAATGAAACAGTTACAGAACAGTCCTCGGATAACATGGTGCAAAACGGAGATTTTTCCGATGATACGGCGTCTTATATTGAACTTACCGCGACCGAAGCAGGTAAAGGCTTATACAGCAGTCTCGGTTTTGTACATTATGATCGTCACGATGATATGATCCTAAAACTAATTTGATGAGGCTTCAAAAGAAAAGAACCTTGCAGGGATAACGTTATTGACCGATAAGAATATGCCCGCGCTTAAATCCTATTAGAAAAATGACTCTTTCTCAGGCGAGACATATGACCTTTAAATATAAAGAAACGTCAAGTGGATAAATTGACAAAAGGTCTTCATTTTAGACTTGATCACAATAAGTTGGACAACTTTTCTTATATCTTTTTCTATTAGATGAAAAGGGGTGAAAACATGAAACAGGGGGAATTAAAAGCCGGCGGACTAAAGAGCCTGTCTGCCAGAATACTGATCGTCGTCATTTCGATGTTTGTCTTGGTTGTGGCGCTATGCGTCTTTGTCACACAATATCAGAACAGTAGTTTTTCTGATGGTCTGCTTTATGATCAGGTTGACCGGGCGTTCGCCAATTTAAACCGCTATATTGAGAGCATCACACAAGACTGCGTCAAAGGCGCAAATTTTTACTCGGATAATTTTGATTTAATTCGGGCTATTGAACGGAGTGATTTTATAAACGCCTCTGAAATCATAGGCGATTATCAAAACACAGGGTTTGATTTTATTGCCATTACAAATATCAACGGGAATTCAATCTATTCTTCAACGGAAGAGATCCCTCTTGGCTCAAATATCAGCAAATCACTGGATGCGCTTCAAAAGGCGCTGGCAGGAGAGCCAACATCCGGTCTCTATCAAAATGATGAACTGGGGATATTCTGCACAGCAGCCGTGCCCACGTATAATACCGATAATGTTATTGTGGGTGCTATTATCACGATCACTCAGCTCAGCAAAACAAATCTTTTCGATGAGTTGAAAAGCAATCATGGTCTTGAATTTACGCTGTATCAAGGTGATACGCGATATGTCACAACTATTGAGCAAGACGGTCAGCGTGCCGTCGGAACAGAACTGGATACTGGGATGGCAGCGGCTGTTTTCAGTAACAAGCAAGAATTTTCAGGAGCAACAAACATACTTGGCATTCCGCATCTTGCAAAATACGCGCCGTTACATGACAACAACGGAGAAGCAATTGGTATGCTAGCGGCTGCGATGCCGCTCACTGATATTGAAAACAGCCGCAATCAGACATTGATAATGTCCGTCTCTGTATCAGCGGCTGTTGTGCTGGTCGCTGTTTTGTCCATTTTACTTTTCGTCAGCCGAAATATCAGAAAACCGTTACTAAGTATCGCAGAAAAAGCCAAGAAAATTTCTTCTGGTGAAACAGATATTACGCTGAACTACCGACGTAAAGACGAGATTGGTGTTTTGGCTGCATCGTTTGACCGTATGATGCAGTCGATAAAGGCGCTCACAGCGGATACCGGTGTGCTTACACAAGCCGCCTTGGACGGGAATCTGTCAGCCAGAGCGGATGCCCAGCGCCATCAAGGCGGGTTCAGAAAGATCATCGAAGGCATCAACAACACGCTTGACGCAGTCACTTTGCCTATAGGTGAGGCGGCAGAGGTTCTTAAGGAAATGGCCAATGGTAATCTTGACGTGACGCTTGTCAACGATTACAAGGGTGACCATGCCATTATAAAAAACGCGCTTAATCAAACCATTCATTCAATCCGAAACTATATCGCAGAGATTTCCGACCTGCTTTCGTGTATTTCGGAAGGGAACTTGAACGTCGGTATCACGACAGATTATAAAGGCAGCTTCGTGGCGCTTAAAGATTCTATCAACAATATTGCAGAATCACTAAGCGGTGTGTTGTCAGAAATCAATAACGCTTCAGAGCAGGTGGCCTCCGGCACACGTCAGGTTTCAGACGGCAGTCAGAATATATCTCAGGGCGCTGCACAGCAGGCGGCATCCATTCAGGAATTGACGGCGTCGATTTTGCAGATTGCAGAGGCAGCAAAAATGAACGCAGACTATGCCGACAAAGCAAATCAGCTTGTCATGGAAGCAAAAAGAAGAGCGGCGAGCGGAGACGAGCAGATGCAGAGTATGCAAAAAGCCATGGAGGAAATCAATGAGACATCTGCGAGTATATCAAAGATTATCAAAGTCATCGATGATATCGCGTTTCAAACCAATATACTGGCTTTGAACGCCGCTGTGGAAGCCGCTCGAGCAGGCGTTCATGGGAAAGGCTTTGCCGTGGTGGCAGAGGAAGTGAGAAATCTCGCAGCGAGAAGCGCGCAGGCAGCAAAGGAAACCACCGTTCTGATTGAAGCCTCCGTCAGCAAGACGGAGGCCGGTACAAAAATTGCAGGGGAGACAGCTGCATACCTTTCGGACATAGTAGCGGGTGTTGAGAAGGCGGCAGCGTTGGTGGGAGAAATTGCTGTTTCATCCATCGAGCAAGCCACAGGAATCGCTCAGATCAATCAGGGGGTCGATCAAATGTCTGCCGTGGTACAGACTAATTCTGCCACATCTCAGCAGAGCGCAGCGGCGGCGGAGCAGCTTTACAGTCAGGCAGAAACGCTAAAAACCATGGTGGGTCGATTTAGGTTGAGGACAGATCGTGACGACGAGCGTGCTTTAAAGGAGCTGGTTGCGCAAAACGAGCCCCTTGCTCTATCCGGATTCGAAATCTTCGGATGTTGTCGCGCTGACATATCCTGAAGATGGCTGAGCATAAACCTGATTTTTTAGCAAGCAGCAGGTTATTAAACTTGCTGCTTTGAGCTTGTCGAAAAACCTACGGTTTTCCGCTAGTTTACCGATTTTGCTTGTTCCTCGCCAACTCGAAACTGCGCAAAATCCTGGGGTCCCCGAAAAGCCGTGCTTTTTGGGGTGGAGCCAAGGTGTGGGCTGCGCGGGCACAGCCCGTCTTGCCCACGAAATATATATTAGAACTTTTTTGACAGTCTGCAAGCAGCAGGTTATAAACTTGCTGCTTATTTCATGCACCTTGACAATTTTTAGATATCAATATACAATTATCGGTATAAACATACCGAATTGGAGGTGCAATGATGGCCGACTCAGCCAGTCAACTCTCCGTTATCTCGAAACAAACACTTAAAAGGCTTCCCGATTATCTGAACTTTTTGAAATCGCTGCAGAAAGACCATGAAGCCTATATCTCTGCACCGACAATTGCAAAAGCCATGCGGCTAAATGAAGTACAGGTGCGCAAAGACCTCGCGGCTGTCAGCACCAGCGCGGGGAAGCCTAAGAAAGGTTTTCTCATTACGGAACTCATAAAAAGCATATCGTCTTTTCTAGGCTACGGCAATGCAAAGGAAGCCGTTCTCGTCGGTACCGGACAGCTTGGCAGAGCGCTGTTGTCTTACAGTGGTTTCGAAAATTACGGTATGAAAATCGTGGCTGCGTTTGACAAACTGCCTGTTTCTTCAACCATCAGCTCCAAGCCTGTTTTAACTATGGATAAGCTTGAGGACCTTTGCCGCCGCATGCATGTTCATATCGGCATTATCACTGTGCCGGAGCCGGCAGCACAGGAAGTGTGTGACAAGCTTGTTAGAAGCGGTGTTTTAGCAATCTGGAACTTTGCACCCGTACATCTTAGGGTGCCCGAACATATACTTGTGCAAAATGAAAATATGGCAGTATCATTGGCATTGCTTTCCAAGCACTTAAAAAAATCCATCGACAGAAAACCATAAAGTGCGAATATACGGGTTATAATTATTTTAATATGGTATGAATGACAAAGAACTGAAAGGAGATGAGATCCATTATATGTCATATTATGGTGGTCAAAATCGGAGAACGCAGAGAACACTCTCCTAAAGTCCAGGAGGTGCTGTCACGTTTTGGCTGCGCCATAAAAGTTCGGCTTGGGCTTCACGAAACAGAAAACGTCTGTTCTGAAGAAGGAATTCTTATCTTGCAGCTGACGGGAGAACAAGATGAAATGTTGGGGCTCGAAAAAGCGTTGAACGAGCTGCCAAGCGTCAAAGCAAAGATGGTAATTTTAGACTAGAAGTATCACTTAAAGCTCTTTGCCTTTTTGGGCAAGGAGCTTATTTTTTATGCTTTTGTCATATTATTTTGATTGAACCGGCCAAATCATGGTTAATTAAATATGTGTTATTGCTTCAGGAGGAGACATCAATTTGTTAGTTAACCAATATGACATGCTAATATGTATTTCCAATGCAGTTGACTTGATCTCGCGAGATTATACCAGCCACCACCAGCAGGTTGCGTTTTTGTCTTACCATATTGGCCGGGAAATGGGACTCGATGATATGACCTGCCGAAATCTGATGATGGCGGGAATGCTTCATGATATTGGGGCATTATCAAATGAAGAAAGGCTTATGCTCGTTGAAGAGGAACCCCTGACAGTAAACGGTCATGCGTTTCGAAGTGCTAAGCTTTTGGAAGAAGCGGCTCCTTTTGTATCAATAGCTGATATTGTCCGGTTTCACCATATTCGCTGGGCTAACGGCGCGGGGCAAAGATTCCAACATTCACAAGTCCCTATAGGCAGTCATATACTTTATCTTGCAGATCGTGTTTGCGTAAAGTTTAATACAAGGGAAAGCGCGATTGAGCAAATCCCGCACGTTTTAAAAAGCATCGTCGCACATTCAGGCAGTTTGTTTATGCCCGAAGCGGTTGAAGCGCTTGAAAAGCTAAGAAACAGGGATCATATTTGGCTTGAGCTTCTGGAGCACTCGCCGCTTGATTATTTGCCAACTCAGCGTATTTTCGCCATGATGTCTCTTAATATCAATGACATACTGGATGTCACACGTATGATGTCTTTTATCATAGATTTTCGCAGTCATTTTACAGCAACTCATTCTGCAGGCGTGGCTGCCATTGCTCAAAAGTTGGGGGAGCTAAGCGGATTTTCTGAAGTTGAATGCAAAATGTTGCTTATCGCGGGATATCTGCATGATCTGGGGAAACTGACTGTGCCGAATTCTGTGCTGGAAAAACCGGCAGCGCTCAATCACGAGGAATTCAATATCATACGGGGACATACTTTCCATACATACCGTCTGCTTAATATCATTGACGGTTTTGAAATAATTAATAAATGGGCATCTTATCATCATGAAAAACTAAACGGCAAAGGGTATCCGTTTCGATTAAGTGAGGAAAACATACCTCTCGGATCACGCATTATGGCAGTTGCCGATATATTTACATCAATCACAGAAGACCGGCCCTATCGCAGCGGAATGTCTCAACCGCAGATTATGAGCATTTTAAAAACCATGTCGGAGCAAAAGGCGATATGCAAAAAAGTCGTTGACAGGTTGATAAGCCATATTGATGAGTTCATTGAGCTTTGTCATGAAAGCCAGAAAAGAGAAGCCGCGATATATGAAAATTTTTTCAGTATATCCGCTTAAAGTATTGAATTTACGATGAAATGCAGTATAATATGACTAATACTTACCAGTCCAGCCGCAATGCATCTATGTGCGTTGTGGCCTTTTTTCAGGGAGAACGATATGATACATGAATTCAGAAAGTTTATTTCGAAAGGAAATGTCATAGACCTTGCTGTTGGCGTAATTATCGGCGGTGCTTTTGGAAAAATCGTAACTTCACATGTCAATGACATTATCATGCCTCTAATCGGCATAATCAGCGGTGGCCTTAACTTGGAAGACATGAGTTATACAATAGGAAACGTGACAATTGCGTTTAGCAGTTTTATATAAAACGTCGGAAACTTTTTTGTTATTGCGGTTTGTATTTTTGTTATTATTAAACTCATCAATCATTTGAAAAAGAAGGATACAGACAAACCGGTCTCTCAATCGGCTGGGTCTGAGCCTCCCAGAGAAGAAGTCTTACTGACTGAAATCAGGGATTTACTTAAGAACAAATGAAAAGGAGAAGACGTTGAATGAAATATGCTTGGATCGAAGATTACTGTTTATTCAAGAAAGGCGTTGAAAAAGAATATAAAGCGGAATGGGAGGCGCTGCTATATAAAGTTGGCGGCAAAATGTTCGTGATGCAGGGGCAGGATAATGAGGGGCGGTCAATCATCACGGTCAAACTTGAGCCACCCTACGGCGAGTTTTTACGAAATGAGTATGACGATATTCGGCCGGGCTATTATATGAACAAACTGCACTGGAACTCTGTTGATTTAAACGGCTCTGTTTCTGACGATTTGCTTAAAACCATGCTGGATCAGTCGTATGAGCTTGTTTTGCACTCGCTGACAAAGAAAGCACAGAATGAAATTCAGTCAAGCTGAACAAGGGGGACGTTTCATGAGATACGCACCGGATCTTTCCCGTCTGGCGATTGAGGATTATAAAGAGCACTTAAAAGGCATTGATCTTCTGCCATCGCGCAAAATTCTTTTGAATTCAATAGAAGAGAATTTTTCCGCTATTAGCGGAAGCGGCATCAGCGACGTTCAAACATTGATGAAAGAAATAGCGACGCCTGCCAAAATGACAGCATTCAGCGAGAGAACATGTATTGATCTTAATTATATCAAAATTCTTAAGCGAGAGGTTGGCAGCTTGATGCCTAAAACTGTGCCGCTTATAGAATTCGACATCGTATCACCCGAAGCGGCTCAAAGGCTTAAATTAGCAGGTTTTCGCAATTCAAAGGACTATTTTAAAGTATATCCGAAAATCGGTGATTCAATATGTGCGTTGATAGACTGTGAAAAGTTGTATCAACTGTGCGGGCTTGTCCGTGTTAACGGAATCGGTCCGTTGGCTGCAAAATTATTCTTAGAATCCGGATATACAAGCGTTGAGGACATCGCATCAGCTAATGCAGACGATATGGCTAAAAAGATCAACGATATCAATACAGAAAAACACGTCTACGACGGCCGGCTTGGGATCAAGGATATGACTTTTTGTATCGTTCATGCTGGTATGCTTAAGCGTTATTCCTAATTGATATGTAATAACTATAACAATCTTTATTGACGCAGTGTGTTATTTATCATTGACGCACATGATCCCCGTATGCTAAAGTCTTACAGCAGTCAGCGAATTTTAATAATGATAGGGAATTTATGAATTCGAATTGGAAGAAAAAAGCCGCTTTTTTTATATCAAGTCAAACGGTATCATTGCTTGGTTCGTCACTCGTGCAATATGCGATTCTTTGGCATATCACGCTCTCCACTCAGTCGGGGCTGATGATGACGCTTTCAATCATATGCGGGTTTGTACCCAGCTTCTTTTTATCTCCGTTTGCGGGTGTCTGGGCAGACCGTTACAACAGAAAGATGCTTATCGTATTCTCTGACGCGGGTATTGCGGCGGTCACGCTTGTGCTCGCCATCGTTTTTTTGCTTGGATATAATGAAATTTGGCTGTTGTTTCTCATATCGGCGGTTCGATCGCTGGGCACGGGAATACAGCAGCCGGCTGTGGGTGCGTTTATTCCCCAAATTGTTCCGGAAGAGAATCTGACACGCGTCAATGCTATAAACAGCACGATACAAAGCGTGATCTCACTGGTGTCTCCTATGGCCAGCGGGGCACTGATGGCTCTAGCGACTATCGACATGATATTTTTTATCGATGTCATCACTGCTATTATCGCAATTGTAATATTGCTTTTCTTTCTTCATGTTCCGTCGCATGAAAAAGCAAAACAGGAACAACAAGCGGGGTATTTATCCGATTTCCGCAGCGGACTTAAGTATGTCAGAACACATGGTTTTATAATCAAATTCCTAAGCTTCAGTGCGATTTTCTTTTTCCTTGCTGCGCCCGCCGCCTTTTTAACGCCCTTGCAGGTCACACGAAGCTTCAATGGGGGAGTCTGGCACTTAAGTGCCATCGAAATCGCATTTTCATTGGGCATGGTTTTGGGCGGTTTGGTGATGGCTGCATGGGGTGGTTTTAAGAACAGAATTTATACAATGGTCTTTTCAGGATTTGCGCTTGGCATTTGTACATTCGCGATGGGTGTGATTCCGAAATTCTGGCTTTATCTGATCGTGATGGGCATCACAGGCGTTGCCATCCCATTGTTTCACACGCCAGCAACTGTATTGCTGCAGGAAAAGGTGGAAGAATCATATCTCGGCCGGGTATTCGGTTTGTTCGGCATGATCACAAGCGCTGTGATGCCGCTGGGCATGCTCGTCTTTGGCCCTCTGTCCGATACGCTTGCGATAGAGTGGCTGCTTGTGGGAACAGGAATTTTGATGCTGGTTGTCAGTGCGATGCTTCTTGGTAGCAAATCGCTAATAAAAGCCGGCGTTACGCAAAAAATTAGTTGAGACCGTAGGCCTGCAAGACTTCCTGTACGAATATGATGCCTCTTCCCGGATCGTCAATATGAGCCTGTTCTCTAATAGCTTTCACAATTTTTTCTGTGTGGTCTTTTTGTGCAATGATCAGCACCACTTCCTTTTCAGGCTCAATCTCCATAGCAAACAACTTGCTCGTTTCATGAATACCGGAGCCGCGCGCATTGATAATCGTGCCGCCGCGTGATCCCGCTTGTGTGGCCGCATCAATGACGGATTCCGCGTGCCCTCTTTCCACAATAGCGATAATTGATTGATACATTTTATCACCCACTTGAATTGTTTTTTCGCTTTTTTGGCATTGGCTTGCCCCAAAGACAGTGCCGACCGGCATCACAAAGGCAATACCGTGCCGCTTCTTTCTGAAACACAGCTTATCGTTTAATTGCTTTGTTACACGCAAAGTCTGGCTTAACTCTGAAACCATCAGCACAATCTCTTTTCGCATATCCGCAAGTTCAAAGAATTCCAGAATTTTATTTTTAATTGTTCCTCTGCCCAGCAGCAGCGTACCGCCCGGCATGCCATACTTTCTGGAGATGCTTAAAACCTTGCTGCCTTGCCCGCCGTTGACTATCACGATAAGCAATGCAAAGCGGCATGAATCAGCTTGCATGACGATTCTTTCCTTTCTTGAGTTTCCGGCTGTATATCAAGCCCAATACCTGTATCGTTATCAACGGTGTTAACGCCACCAGCGCAATGATGCCAAATCCGTCTACAAGCATATCCGCACCGCCCGCACCGGCAGCACCCTGCGCGAAAGCGAGTATAAATGTGGCCGTCATCGGCCCTGAAGCCACGCCGCCCGAATCAAACGCGATACCCACAAAAAGCTTTGGCCCTAACAACGCAAGCGCTAACGCTATGATATACCCTGGCAGAAGATAATGCCAGAGCTGTATTTCTGGGATGAAGATTCGCAGCATCGACAGTGCAACGGCAGCACCCACTCCGATAGAAAGCGCGAGCAGCACGAGCCGACGTTTGACAGAGCCGCTCGTCACATCCTCGATCTGACGAGTCAGCACATGCACAGCGGGCTCTGCAAGTATTGTGACAGCGCCGAGCACAAACCCAACGATAACAGCGGGCAAGCTTAAATTCATCGACGCCATATGATAGCCCATGATTAAACCGACATCCATAAAGCCGGCATTCACGCCAACAAGGAATAAAACAAGGCCGAGAAAAGCATAGATCAGCCCAAAAACAATGCGGCGCATCACACGGTCTTTTCGTTTAAGCAGCAGCTTGCGCCCTGCAAAGAATATGATGACGAGCGGGGCAAGCGCTGCGGCTATTTCCAATGATACTTCCGGTATTCTTTTGAAGAAGGGACCCATCAGCGTATGATAAGCGGCTGTGTCTACCTGCAGTGAACCGGTCAGATTCCCCGCTCCCGATGACACACTCATGATCAAAACAGCTATAATCGCACCTGTTGAAGCAATAGCCACCAATCCGAAGCTGTCCTTTTCAGCGCCTTTACTGTCTTTTTTAAGAGTCGATACGCCCAAAGCCATAGCAAGTATGAAAGGCACTGTCAGCGCGCCCGTGGTGGCGCCTGAGGCATCAAAAGAGATGGCTAACAGCTCCGGAGGCGCAAACAATGAAAGCACCAGCACAATCAAGTACAAAACAAAAAGCAACAGATAAAGCGGTACGTGATAAACAATACGAATAAGTCCAAACGCCAGCATTACAGCAATCCCGACAGATACGATGAGTAAAATTGTAAGACTGGATATGACCCCTGAAGTTACCGCATCGATCTGTCCTGCGAGTATATGCAGATCCGGTTCTGCAAGTGAAATGATGAAACCAAGCAGCAGTGCTCCTGCGGCCACAATAATGAGCTTGTTGGATTTTGCCAAAGCTTTGCCCACCAGACTGCCGATGGGTGTTATACCGATATCTACGCCATAAAGAAAGATGGATAACCCAAGTATGATGAGTACAGAGCCAATGATAAATCTTAGGAAGTAATCTGTTTCGAGCTGATAAACGGCGAAATGAAGAAGCACCACGATGGCCATAATCGGCAATACGGCGAATGTTACTTCTTTCAATTTTTGATACAGTCCGTTCAAAGAACAGTTCTCCTATGACAAATGTGTTTGCTCATTCTCATTTATACGATGAGGGGTATGCTTTTATCATAGCAAAGGATGTCCGATAATATCAACTGTTGCTATTGACATTTTTAGCGAAACAGCATATATTGTCATGGTTAGTAATTTAGTAAAATAGTAACGGAGATATTAAAATGAGAATTCCCACAACGCTTAAACACAAGCCGGTGATCGTGTCCGAAAACTACGAAAACATAGATGGCCGCAAGGCGTATAGTTCCGACACCAAAGGCCTGTCGCTTGGCCTCGCACAATGGAATGACCGCGGTAAGGTGGAAATTTCTGCGAAAGTCTGGCGGTACACAGGGGAGAAATGGTCACGGCAATCCGAAGAGCTGCCATTGCACCGCGTGGTCGACTTGGCGATCCTCGTCTGCCGTGCAAAACAGCATTTTAAAGAGGCTTATCGTTATGAAAAGCTTTATGACCCGGACAATACGCAGATTGACCGCATCGGTCTGCAGGGAGATGCAATGACTGTTTCGGTCTGCACGGAAAATCCACTTATTGACGAGGACATCAAGCTGTTTGCGGACGTATTAGGTACTGACGATGAACTTATCGGTGAACGTCTGGCGACACTGTCGCGATTATTGAAGGAGCTGGGTTATTGATGAATATTGAGAAAAGAAAAGAACTCAAAGAGCAATATACCGCACGCCGTGTGATCGGCGGCGTTTACGCCGTACGCCACATTCAAAATGGAAAGCGTCTGCTTTTCAGCACAACAGATATGCCGGGCAGCATTAACCGCTTTAATTTTTCACAGCAGATCGGCGGCTGTATTCATCCCAAACTTCGCGGCGAATGGGGTGAAGACGGCTCAAACTTTGCTTTTGAAGTGATTGAAGAGCTGGAGAAAAAAGAAACACAGTCTGAGGGTGAGTTTAAGCAGGATATTGACGCGTTGTTTGACATGACCCGTGAAAGATACGCGCCAAGCCAGCTATACTGAAACAAAGCTATTTTAAAAGTATTAAATGTTATTGTGTTGGAACGCGATTGTTTGAAGAAGTCAAAGTCAATGTCACATACAGATGGTTTTTGGATTACAAGCAGAGGGACAAAACACCATATGCGAGCGTGATATGGCAAAACCGGCGCAGACGATTCAATAATATGGATATCCCACAGAGGATATTCGATATCATTATATGGCACTGGTTGTCATTATATGATCATTTCAAAGCGTCATTCTGCTTTCTCCAGTAACGTGAAAATCGGTTCTTTTTGGGCATGGCTTGCCAGCTATCGTTATAGAATTCGTCAATCAACGCCTGCTCTTGGGCAGCTGCTTTGGCAGCGAAAGCACTCAGCTTATCATTGCCTGGCGCACCACTAGAAAACAGGATGGCTTCTTCTTCAAGCCATGCTTGTTCCAGTGCGTCACGCCGGGCACGGAAAACGTCAACGTTAATATGGCCCGCAAGTATCGCTCTATGAATGTGCTCACGTTCTAGCCAGTAATTATGGCCTTGTTCGTCGTTATTAAAAACAGGTGGCTGCATAACGCCGAAGAAAGTGGGTTTAAACGCAGCAATGCAAGGGGTAGATGCGCCAGTGGCCCATATTGTCATGGGCGCATTTTTACGGAGTACTGCCACGAAGCTGCCGGTGGTATGGTCTCCGATAAGGCCGCCTGCGTGCATGCAAACGCTGCCTACACTGCCGCGTGTAAATTCACGACCATCAACATGAGGTGCATGTATACGCAGCGCATTCATAAGCTCAGCCGCGCTGACCGGACCATTTTCAAGGGCACAAAGCGACTGCGAACGCCGCTGTTTGCCTCTTGCAAAGTGTGAGAAGACAGGTTCCGTGTAACGGCCTGCAAAATCTTCACCCTCTTCAAGACCTCTGCGCAACGTATGGTCGCGTCGGATAAAAAGCCTGTTGGATATGGCGGCCTTATCCTTCACTTCCTTGGCGGCATAGTTCTTGCCCGAGGTCTCCAATATGTAAGCGCTCGTTTTGTCAACGATCAGAAAGCTGTTGTCATAACGAAAATCCTTGGAATAACCGCAGTTGCCGCCTTGTCCGAATTCGCCGAGCAGTTCCACGATAACATCAAGCGCGGCCTTTGCCGAATCGGCACGTTCCAGCCCGAGACGCACCAGATCCATGCCAGTGAGCGCTTTTTCACTGTTTTTGGCTTTGGTAAATACCGCCTCGTTGCCGATTGCCACACCAAACTCATTGACACCCATCTCCGCTCCCCATATCCAATCCGGCTTAAGCAGCATGACGGCGTTGGTATGCGCGGCTTGAGGAATATCAACATATGTGCAATTAAGACGCTCGCCGGCTGCATGATGCTGAGCAGGTACAAAGCGAATGATATGCGGTTCATTGGGCTCACGGTCACTGTTCTTAGCAAGCATAGCAGTGGCTTCTTTAGACCAGGATGGTAACGCACAGATTGTATCACACATGTCAGACACCTCACATTTTCATAATTGGTATAATTATAGCATTTATAAAGGGCTTTCAACAATTGAAATGTGACCTATTGAAATTCATATTAATCATATCATATAATAAGGTTATCTTTAATATATCAGGATGGTGAAAATATGAAAATATCGACACGCGGCCGCTATGCGCTTCGAATGATGGTTGATTTGGCCTTGGCCAATGCGGATGAGTTTGTGACAATCAAGAGTATTGCGGCCAGGCAGGATATATCAGTCAAATATTTGGAACAGATTATTACGGTGCTTAGCCGTGCCGGATTTGTCAAAAGTGCAAGAGGGGCTCAAGGCGGTTATAAACTAGCCAAACCGGCGGAAGACTATACGGTAGGCATGATCTTAAGGCAAATTGAAGGCAGCCTTGTACCCGTTGCATGCATGGAGGACGATCCGAACCAGTGTCCACGCTGCGACCAATGCGTCACACTGGATGTTTGGAAGCAGCTCAATGATGCGATCAGCAGCGTGGTTGATCATATGACGCTTGCGGATCTTGCTGCAAAACAAAAAAACAAGATTAAAAAATAGATGCTTGACAAAGAAAAAAAACAGGGTTATATTAATTCATATAAAGTTTATATGAATTATATGTATTTAAGGAGACAAAAAAGATGAGTGATAGAGAATATAAGTTTGAAACGCTGCAGCTCCATGTCGGGCAGGAAGAACCCGATCCTGCGACAGACGCACGTGCCGTGCCGATTTATCAGACCACTTCGTATGTTTTTGAGGACTGCGCACAAGCACAAGGCCGTTTTGATCTTTCCCAAGCCGGCAATATCTATACGCGTATCATGAACCCAACAACGGATGTATTTGAAAAGCGTATCGCAGCTTTGGAAGGGGGCGTCAGCGCGCTGGCGGTGGCAAGCGGCTCTGCGGCAGTCGCATACGCCGTTCAAAATATTGCACACGCGGGTGACCATATCGTATCAGCCAACACAATCTACGGCGGTACATACAATCTGTTTGCCCATACGTTTGCTGATTTTGGGATTAATGTCACCTTTGTGAATCCTGATGAGTCGGGCAGTTTTGAGGCAGCCATCAAACCAAACACAAAAGCACTCTTTTTCGAAAGCCTTGGCAATCCGAATTGCAGCGTTATCGACATTAAAGCTGTGGCGGATGTCGCACATAAGCATGGTATTCCATTGATTATTGACAATACATTTGCGACGCCTTATCTGCTGCGTCCGATTGAACACGGAGCAGATATCGTGGTACATTCAGCCACGAAGTTTATCGGCGGTCACGGCACATCCATCGGCGGCGTCATCATCGACAGCGGCAAGTTTGACTGGGCAGCTTCAGGTAAATTTCCAAAGCTCACGGAGCCGGACCCGAGCTATCACGGCGTGAGATTCACCGAAGCAGCAGGGGCGGCGGCATACATCACCAAGGCCCGTGTGACGCTGCTGCGCGATACAGGCGCGGCGATGAGTCCGTTTAATTCATTCCTTTTCCTGCAGGGGCTGGAGACGCTGTCGCTTCGCGTGGAGCGCCATGTACATAACGCGCTTAAGGTAGCGCAGTATTTAAGCACGCATCCTAAGGTGGCACGTGTTAACCATCCGGCACTGCCGGACAGCCCATATCACGCGCTGTACAATCGGTATTTCCCGAAAGGTGCAGGATCAATATTTACTTTTGAGGTGAAAGGCGGGGCAGAGGAAGCCAAGGCGTTTATTGACAAGCTAAAGATTTTTTCGCTACTTGCCAATGTGGCCGATTTAAAATCGCTTGTGATTCATCCGGCAAGCACCACACATTCACAGATGAACGAGCAAGAGCTGCTGGCATCGGGTATAAAGCCGGGTACGATACGTCTGTCTGTCGGCACGGAGCATATTGATGACCTGCTTGACGATATAGAGCATGCGCTATAGATTAAAAATACTATATGCTTAAAAAAAGCAGCGGGATTACCGTTGCTTTTTATTATATTCCTAATTGTTGAGGCAGAGGTATGCAGTCGGCATATATTATGGTATAGTTGGTTTTATATAGTCATACTACGGAGCTGAGAAATGTCAAAAAAGCTTGCATTCTTTATATGTGTGATGCTGGTTGCAGTGTGTCTGACAGCTGGCTGCAGTGCCGGTATTCCTACTGATAAGGCTTCTGAACCATCTGAAGAGGTTCTGCCTAATAATTTGGAAAAGAGTGAAACACCTGCGGTATCGCCTGCGCAACCAATCGTTACAACCACTCTATCAGAGACGCCAAAACCAACATTGACGCCCAAACCCACGCCAAGGCCGACAGTGACACCAAAGCCCACACCTGAGCCAACGCCAGAACCGACTGTAACACCTAAGCCATATGAAGTATACGAAATATCAGCGGGATCGCCTTTTCAGTATGATGTAAACGGCGACGGCACAGAGGAAAGCATTCTGCTGTCTTTTGAAACAGATGAATACGCCCAATCGTGTTTACATATATCCATTAACGATGAACAACCTATTGTTGTAGATAACTGTTCGAATTGCGTAGTTTATCTATACAGCAATACAAGCGGTCAACTGGTGCTGCTCATTTCTTTTGATGCCGGTTCTGATGACTATCTCACATACGCTTACCGATTTATGAATGAAAAGCCTGTGCAGACCGGAGTTTTCAACGGATATGTACAAGACTTTGGAGCAGCAGGCGTGACTTTGGAGGGCCCGATATTTACACTGGGGACATGGATAGCGCAATGCCAGTTTCGGTTGAATGATGCATCAGAGCTTGTTCCTTCGGATGACGGGCTCTGGTACATTCAACGAAGAGAATACGATGAACCGCTTATCGTGGCAAAAGATTTGCCTGTGGAGATCCTTTCAAATGGAAAATATGAGCAAAAAACGCTAAGTCCTGGCACGAAAATATTGCCCTTGGCCACAGACAACGTCACAGTCGTCATTTTTGAGCTCGAGAACGGGACGCAGGGCAAGCTTGCCATCAGCAGAGAGAGCTATATGGTGATGATACAGGGAGCAGAGGATATCGAATGGTTTGACAATATCGTATACTATGGATAACAGCTTGATGCATTGTTTTATTTGCTTATTTCAGAGTTATGAGACTGAGCCTTTTTTATTAATGGCTTGAGCTTTTTCCTTCGGATAAAATAAACAGCCACAAGCAGACAAGGCAGCACGAATATCACAGGTAAAATCACCCATGGAAAAACTCGATCGGAGCTTAACAGCTTAATCGTACCAGAATTGCTCATGAAAGGCACAAGACATACGATGAAACCGACAGCAGCAAGTGGGATCACAAACTTTTTATGTGATTTAGCCTTGAACATGAGTGATAAGACACGGGCGGCCATAAACATGTAAATGGCCAGTTTGAGCACAGTCGCAGGGAACCATGCAAGTGTATTGAACGCTTGCAGACGTTCGAGAAAACTCAAAGCATTAACCTGTCTGGTATACACATAGTATGGGTTCCATGAAATCTTTGCGAAATCCACACCCAGTACGGCCACTGTGGGCACAAGAATCAGCATGAAGCAGACACCAAAAACGGCAAGCGCCACTGCGTACGTTTTGTTTATGCTTGCTTGTTTGCTGAGATAATAGGAGAATACAAAAAAGATTAATATCTCAGAAAAACGCGCAGCTGTCAGAAAAGCACCTAAATTCAAATCAAGAAATGTTGAATCGGTAAGAACGGGTGTCAACACAGAAATATCCATGTCATCGACGCCGAAAAGCAGGAAGAACAGAATTGTCAGTATAACAACCGGTACAATAAATACGGATAGCCTTCCAATAGTTCCGGCTCCTTTATATGCCGCATAGCAAACCGGAACAACCATAAAGAGCAGAAGAACCCATCTGGGCGTCGCTGAAAACAGGTAAGAATTCATAAAATGAGTTGTAATCAGTGAGCATGCAATAAAGCAATACAAAAAGAAAAAAATAAATACGAGTACGGCTGCCTTTCCTAGAACTTTACCCATTATGGCGTCTGTAATCTGATTAACGGTCATACCTCTGAACCTGTTCATTAAAAACAAGAGAGGCGCATTGATTACCAGTATATAAACGAATGCCAGCAGCAGCACGATCCAGACATCCTGATTGGCGTTTGGTACGTTTAGTATTGGCATAAACGTATAGGGAAACACAAGCGCGCTTCCCACCGCCAACATCATAAGCTGAACTGTTGTAATTATTGGCTTGTTCATCGTTTAATCCTCCGTGAATTCCGACAACACGCTGTCTCTCATTTCGCCCGTTTGATAGACGTCCGACTCAACAGTGACATTGACGGCGGCGTTGGAGAAAATGTCGTCCCATTGTTCTTTTATCTTTTTCCATTCCTGCGGATTTTGAGTGTGTACATAGGAACCGAATCCAAATATGTCGCTTTTAAATTCATGCTGCGCTTTCGCAATCGCAGATGTGATCTCAGGAAGCAGTTGGTTGTTAAATATTCCTTCTATTTCCTTCATCACAGAAGGTTCGCTGACATTTTCATCAGTTCCATCGGCGATAACGCGAATCTTAGCGCTTATTTTGACATCAATGGTGGCATCTTTGTCTTCGATCTTTGTTTTTATATCCGCGGACGCATCCGTCACTTCACAGACCGCATAGCTGTCTTTAAAGGGGATTGATATCATCGCCACACCTATGTCTCCAATAATGAAGTTATAAGCCCTCGCTTCAATCCCGTTGAAATATCCGACTAGTTTATCCTCCTTAAATGCGGCCAGACCTTCATAAACAATTTTGTTGACATCTTCGCCCCCTTCAGATCCGCCGTCGCTTTTCTGGCTTCCGGATGATTCCTGCTTATCAGATTCGGATTGCACAATTTCAATCACTCCGGCAACAGGCTGCTTGCCGTCGTCAAAAAAATCTTTGACGAAGTCCAGTGTCGTCACAAATACGGACTTTGACGTTGTTTTTTGTTGTGAGACTTGCATGCTGTCAATATAAACACCTACTGAATCCGAAAGCCCCATGGAAGATTCGTATATTTTTTCCGGTTCATCTCCCTTAACCATGACCATTAGAGGTGTTTCATCTGTCAGATGATCTCTTAGCAGATAGTCTAGTGTCGCGGCCATATCTCCTTTTGCTGTGGATTCTGTAAAAAAGCGCACGTGTGTGTGTCCGCCGTAAATCGTTTTCTCCACATTTGCGGAGACATTTGCAAGCGCTTCTCTGAAAGAAGCGCCTTGCGCGGTTTCCGTTGTAAATTTTTTGCCGGAACTTTCCCCGCCGCCTTGATCTCCGGCTCCTGTTAAATCCAGAAATTCGACGACAACTTGGTATTTGCCATCTTCTTTTTTGTTATATATAAGACTGTTGACAATGGCTAAATCCTTGGGTTCCTTTTTGTTCCAGCAGCCCGTACATGTGATCAATATGAGGAAGCATATCAATATCCCAATAAGTTTTTTCAAAATAATTCCTCCTCACATATCATTTCTTTTTATGTTTCTCTTTTGAATGGATGTTGGCCGATATTTCAAAAGACCCAGCGGAAACCGCATAAAGCTGTCTTTCATTTCGTTCTTTGAGAACGAAGACAATATAGGAATGCCGTAAGACCTTGTGGATATGAGCTGAGTCAGCATGATGACATTGGCGGCACCGATTCCGATCAGCCCCATCGAAGCTCCCAGCAGCCAGAACAAACCGCGATAGATGATAACGAATTCAACGAGATTTGGTACAATAAAGCTGCTGACTGCGGAGATCGCTACGATAATCACAGACGGCTCGCTCACAATGCCGGCGTTGACGGCCGCTTCACCGACGATCAAAGACCCGACGATAGAAATAGCCGAGCCCACAGCCAGCGGGAGGCGTGTGCCGGCTTCCTTAAGCAGCTCGAACATTATCGTCATCAAAAGGATCTCTGCCGCAACCGTCATGGGTGTTTTCTGCATGGCGCTTACGATGCTGGACAAAAATATGGACGGAATCATTTCCTGGTTATATGTCATGACCGCAACGGCGAGCCCCGGGAGCATCACAGTAATGAAAAGACCGATCAGCCTTAAAACACGCAAAATTGATGAGTAAATTGTTCTGTTGTAGTAATCCTCTGAGGTGTGCAAATTCTCTACAAACAATTCAGGTATTGTGAGCGCATGGGGGGTGCCGTCTATCAAAACCGCGACGCGCCCTTCAAGTATCCGTGCGGCAACCACATCGGGTTTTTGTGTCAGGCCGACGCCTGAAACCGGTGAGTATGTATTTTTGCAGATATATTGTTCAATCTGTCCTGATTCAAAAATCATATCCACCTTGATCTTATTAAGGTGCTTTTTAATCGCATTTAAAACGTCGAGGTTGACAAGGCCGTTTACATAAACCAGCTCAACACCCGTGTTTGTCCGTTCGCCAATCGTCATGTTTTCAATGACAAGCTTTGGATTGCGGATTTTGCGGCGAATTAATGACGTGTTGGTTCTGATATTTTCGTTAAAGCCTTCCTTTGGCCCGCGCACAACCGTTTCTGCCTTCGGTTCTTCAACCGACCGCATTTGATATTGTCTGAACTCAATGAGATAAAATTTGCTGCAGTTACTATACAAAAGAGCTACAAAGCCGCCCAGCACACTTTGAGTAAACTTAGTAATATCTTCGGTCTCGATAAAAGTCGCATTGATCACTTTGCCGACATCACCGTCAAAATGCTCTGTCTTTAGCGGCCTTATGATGTCTCTGTCGATAAGGTCCTTATCTGACAGACCATCCACATAGACAATCAAGGCTTTGTCTTTGTTGGTTTCAAAGCTTTGAATAACCATGTCGAAGCTGTTGCAAAAGATATCTTTTACAAATTCTTCACATTGATCGATATCAGAAGGTACAGCACGTTCATTTTTTCTGTCTTTTGGCTCGCCTTGTTTCTGAGACTCATCAGGTTTATCCTCTTGAGGCGCTTCCGATTTTTCTTGCTCCCGAGATTTTTCGCATTCCGCTTTTTTATGTGTTTCCTCAGGTCTGCTTGGCTTTTTTGCCTCAGGTTCATTCTGCGTCAGATTTTCAGGCGCGCATTGCTCGTCAGGCTCACATTGTTCCTGAGTCTTTACATTCTTTGCTTGCCTCTGATCCTCTTTTGATTCGGCCTTCTTCTTAGCCCATTTTTTATTTCTGTTAGACGGGTATATGGTTATGCTCCTCCTCACTTTGCCTTAATTTCAAATATAACCAATAGACGCAAATCTATGCGGGCTATCCATCAAAAACAACTCTGAGCTTATGTCTCAAATAGTGATCGATCAATAGTAACAGGCCATGCCAATCATGCTCATATCATGTCAGTGACGCCATATATCACCGGTTGTATATATATCTTTGTTTATGCTAGCATTTATATACAAGCACTTATTATTCCATAGGAGATAAAAATGCACATTAAAAACCGCAGAACGTTGGCAATACTTCTTGTCTTTGTTTTTGTCTTCACTTTTGGCTTTTCTGGAACCCGTGTTCAAGCTATTTCCAACCAGACAGGAACAATTGTCAACTGCAACAGCTTTGTCAATGTACGAAGCGGACCGGGAACCGGTTACAGCTTGCTAGGCACTGCGCCGAAAGGGGCACAGTACAGCGTTCTAGGACAAACAGGCGCATGGTATAATATCAGCTACAACGGGAAAAACGCGTATGTTTATTCGCGGTATCTTTCGGTATCCTCTGTGACGAATACAAACAAACAGACAGCTGCAAGCCAAACGGGGACAATCGTTAATTGCAGATATGCCGTGAACGTGCGCAGCGGGCCGGGAACCGCATACAGCATGCTGGGCAATGCACCCAAAGGGGCAGAGTACAGCGTTCTAGGACAAACAGGTCCCTGGTACATGATTAACTACAACGGAAAAATAGCGTACGTTTATTCAAGATACCTGTCGGTTTCAACCGGGACGCAGACAAGCGAACAGCCGACGTCTGGTAAGACGGGCACCATTATTAATTGCAGGAGCTATGTAAATGTGCGCAGCGGGCCGGGCACCGGTTACTCAAAAGTCGGTACGGCACCCAGAAGCAGCGTGTACAACGTCATAGGTCAAAGCGGTTCATGGTATAAAATCAGCTTTAACGGAACCAATGCCTACGTCTATTCCAGATACTTGTCTGTATCGACCTCACAGACACCGCTGCAGACTCCGTCTTCAAAAACGGGAACTGTCATCAATTGCAAATATGCCGTGAACGTGCGCAGCGGGCCGGGCACGCACTATTCGATGCTGGGTACTGCGCCAAAAGCGACAGAATATGAAGTGACCGCGCAAATAGGCTCTTGGTATAAGATCAATTACAAAGGTGCAAACGGTTATATCTACGGCAGATATCTTTCGGTAAAATCTGCACCGACACCGACAGCAACGCCGGAACCAACATCTGTGCCGACACCGAAGCCAACACCTGTGCCGACGCCGGAACCAACACCTGTGCCGACGCCGGAACCAACACCTGTGCTGACGCCGGAGCCAACACCTGTGCTGACGCCGGAGCCAACGCCTGTGCCGACACCGGAGCCAACGCCTGTGCCAACACCGGAGCCAACGCCTGTGCCAACACCGGAGCCAACGCCTGTGCCGACGCCGAAACCAACACCTGTGCCGACACCGAAGCCTGAGTTGAATCAGCGTATTATTGCGGGCTATTATGCATCTTGGGCAGCTTATTCCGGCTATACACCGCTCAGTATTCCGGCGGAGAAACTCACGCATATTAAATATGCGTTTGCGAATATCGGTTCCGATCTAAAAATAACGATGGGAGACCCAACTGTCGATCCTGCTAACTTCAGTAAGCTTCGACAGCTCAAGCAGCAGCATCCGAAACTTAAGACGCTAATTTCGGTAGGCGGATGGACTTGGTCCGGAAAGTTTTCTGATGCGGCACTGACTGAACAAAGCCGAACAGCATTTGCTGACAGCATTGTGGCTTTTGTCACCGAACATGGCTTTGACGGCGTGGATCTGGACTGGGAGTACCCGGTGGGGGGCGGCCTCTCGTCGAACGCAAGGCGCCCTGAGGATAAGGTCAACTTTACGCTGCTTATGGCTAAAATTCGTGAAAAGCTTGACGCGCAAGAACAAATTGACGGAAAGCACTACCTGCTTGCATTTGCGGGCGCAGCCGGAAGCTTTTATGCGAATAACACGGAGCTTGACAAGCTTTCGAACTATGTTGATTTTGCCACAATCATGACATACGATATGCACGGCCCATGGGCGGGAAGCCTGACCGATTTCAACGCACCGCTCTACAGACCAACGGAATCGTCGCCCCAATATCAATGGAGCTGCGACGATGCGGTGAATTTATGGGTCGGCAAAGGGTTTTCCAAAAATAAAATACTCATGGGCATCCCGTTTTACGGCATCAAATTTAACGGTGTGACAAATGCCAATAACGGCCTGTATCAGTCTTTTACATCCGGCGGATCAATTTCGTATGACAGGATCGTATCGACGTATTTAAGCAATGCCTCATACAAACGCTTCATACATGTTGACGCGCGCGTGCCATGGCTTTTTAACGGGTCAACGTTTATTTCGTATGATGACCCGGAATCTGTGGCTCAAAAAGCCGCATACATAAAGAACAAAGATATAGGCGGCGCCGTTATCTGGGAACTGTCCCAAAACGATGACGGAACAATGCTAAGCGCGATTTATGATAATATAAATTAGAATTGTTTTATATAAGCTTCGATTGGCATTTTGCTAATCGAAGCTTTTTTATTTTGCGCAAGGAACTTTCCTTAAATAACATGTCTAATTTTCTCCGACATGAAGATGCTAATAAGAAGAAGCGTGTATTTCTCATGTTTCTTAATGGCATAGTTAAACAATGATTGTTTTGGAGAAATAAGATGAAAGAAAAAGGGTTATCGGCATGGCAGCTGACCATGATGGCATTAGGAACGATTATCGGAGGTTCGTTTTTCTTAGGATCATCTGTCGCGATCAGCGCCGCAGGGCCGTCTGTTTTAATTGCTTATGTGGTGGGCGGTGCTCTTGTCTATTTTATTCTATTTGCTTTGTCCGAAATGACGGTGGCCAATCCGGATGCGGGGTCATTCCGAACGTTTGCAGGGCAGGCTTTCGGACAGGGAACGGGATTCGTGGTTGGCTGGGTCTACTGGACAGGCGTGGTACTTGCCATGTCAAGCGAAGCCACAGCCGTATCAATTTTGATACAGCAATGGCTGCCAAACGTCTCTCTGCCGTTAACGGGCGTTATCATTATCGTTGCTGTCACGCTGCTTAATCTATTGGGAGCGAGGGCATTGAGCAAGCTCGAGAGCGGGCTCGCCGCCGTCAAACTATTAGCCGTCGTGTCTTTTATCGTGATTGCGGTTCTTCTGATAATCGGAGCTTTTACGAACAATGCGCCGGTTGGCGTCGGAGCGCTTGCAAACGAAAGCTTTATGCCGGGCGGCTTTTCGGGATTGGCGGGCAGCATGCTGATCGTCATGTTTACGTATGCAGGCTTCGAGATCATCGGTCTTGCCGCGTCCGAAGCGGACAACCCGCATAAGACAATACCAAGAGCGATTAGAAACACGGTATTAAGTCTCGTCGGTCTTTATATTGTCGCCATCACAATGCTCACGATATTAATCCCCACAGGCGCTTTAAACGCAAATATCAGCCCGTTTGTCGCTGCTCTCAATGCACGCGGCTTTGGATGGGCAGGAACCGCGCTGAACGTGGTGCTGATTACGGCAATCATTTCAACAATGCTGGCGGCGATGTTTGGCCTTGGACGTATGATGCGCTCAATTGTTGATGAAGGAATGGCGCCACGTGTGTTCAAGGATAAAACCGATGTCCCGTATCGCGGCATCATTGTGTCCGGCATCGGAATGCTCTTGGCGCTGGGGATCGGCCTGCTGTTTCCAAGCGTGTATCTTTTTCTCGTCAGCTCGGGCGGTTTCGCTCTGCTCTTTACCTATGTTGTTATCGTCGCAACGCATATTCGGTTTAGACGAAAAAACGGCTGCCCGCCTGAAGGCAAGTGCCAACTTTGGGGATTTCCTTATTCCTCGATAGCCGTGCTGCTTCTTCTTGTGATTACCATATTAAGCATGCCGTTTGTGCAGGGGCAGGCCTCCGGTCTTGTGGCAGGTGTCATACTTGTCACCTTTTTCGCACTGTTCTATGCTGCCATGAAGCTTTTTGGCGTGAAAACGAAACAAGAGATTGTGCGTCCGAATATAAACCAGTTAAAAGCAAGCATGTGGGTAGAAGCGTCGGAGGAGCTGTCTGACATCGACAAAGAGAAGCTTTTTAAACCGCTTTGTACAAGACAAGATGAAGAAGATGATTGATGTAACCACACAAAGTGATTGTTGTCGAAAAAAAACTTGTATTTTAAAGACGCATTCATTATAATGCATATCGTAGTCATTACCGAAGCTTAGCTTATCGGTAATCTCTAAATAAAGAGGCAGTGAGCCTTTTTTGGCAGAGTGATTGTATCGCCTGTCGGCAAGAATTTTTGACCATGCTCTAACAAGCATCAAGGCCATACGGACAGCCGGGTCAAAAGGCCGGAAACTGGCAACTTTGTTGCCTTATTGGTTGAGTGAAGACTCAAATTTTATAAGTTGGCTACTTAATAGCCGTGTGCGGCAGCCGCACATCACACTTGTGAAACAATCAATAAGAGTAGTAAAAGTAATTCCTTGCTATATAGACTCTGCCTTTTAAAGCTTTCAGCTTGTCTTGTGGGGCTTTAGCCCAATCTGAGACGCTGGTTTTATGAGATTGAACGCTCAAGTGGATGCGGCAAAAAAAGCACATCGTACCTTGAAGCGTTTTTTATTTTTGAATCAAAGAGGTTTATAGAAAGGCTTAATTGGAATGGAACAAAAACTCAAGCTATATGGGTTTAACAACCTCACAAAATCACTGAGCTTTAACATATTTGACGTGTGTTATGCAAAAAGCGAACGTGAACAGCGCGAATATATTGCTTATGTCGATGAGCAATACAACTCCGATCGTCTTACGGGCATACTTGAATCTGTGACGACAATGATCAATGCGCAGGTCTTAAGCATATCTAAGCAGGATTACGACCCCCAGGGGGCCAGCGTCACTTTTTTGATCGCAGAGGATTCCATTTCAGGGCTTCGTACGCGCGGCGATACGGTGGTCGCGCATCTTGATAAAAGCCATGTAACGGTGCACACATATCCGGAATTTCATCCCGAAACTTCCATCGCGACTTTTCGTGTGGACATTGATGTGGCGACATGCGGCGAAATTACGCCCTTGCAGACATTGGATTATTTGATCGGAAGCTTTGATTCTGATATCATTACAATGGACTACCGTGTGAGAGGGTTCACGCGCGATCTGGACGGTAAAAAGCTGTTTATCGATCATGACATCACGTCCATTCAGGAGTTTATTGCAGAACCCACGCTTGAAAGATACGATGCGATTGATATCAACGTGTACCAGGCAAACCTGTTCCATACAAAGATGCTCATCAAAGAAATGGAACTGCAGAATTATCTTTTCAACAAGGATGTTCATGAACTGCCGCCCAGAGATCGTCTTGAGATTACGAGCAATCTGCGGCGTGAAATGATCGATATATTCAGCGGAAAGAACGTATACTAATGACGGTGGAGGCAGATGAAAGAATACGATCAGACAAGAGCACCCATACTCGTAGCGCTTAAAGAGCATAAGGCTGCAAGAGTTGTGCCTTTTGACGTTCCCGGCCACAAACAGGGGCGGGGCAATCCCGAGCTGACGGCCTTTCTTGGGCGGGCGTGCCTTGAGGCTGATGTCAATTCGAGTAAACCGCTGGATAACCTGTGTCACCCTATTTCTGTGATCAAGGAAGCGGAAGCGCTCGCGGCGCAAGCTTTTGGTGCCGCAAACGCTTTTTTTATGGTTAGCGGCACGACATCCGCGGTACAAAGCATGGTGCTTTCGGTATGCAAGCACGGTGACGAAATCATACTTCCGCGCAACGTACACCGCAGTGTGATTGGTGCGTTAGTGCTCTGCGGCGCGAGGCCTGTATACGTAAATCCTCAAACAGACGAACGGCTTGGCATTGCGCTGGGCATGTCTGTGAAAGATGTAAAAAGAGCGATTGAAACGCATCCGAACGCCAAGGCTGTACTGGTCAATAATCCGACTTATTACGGCATATGCTCGGATATAAAGCAGATTACCGATATAGCACATGCGCATGATATGGCGGTGCTTGCAGACGAAGCGCATGGCACGCATTTTTCGTTCGGAGATAACATGCCTTTAAGCGCGATGGCGGCGGGAGCGGATATGGCAAGCATCAGCATGCACAAATCCGGAGGTTCTCTCACCCAAAGCTCCATTCTGGTCGCAGGGCCGCGAATGAACGCGGGATATGTGAGGCAGATTATCGGCCTTACGCAGACGACCAGCGGATCGTATCTGCTCATGTCCAGCCTCGATATATCGCGAAAAAATCTGGCTTTGAACGGTAAAGAGATATTTGCCAAGGTTTGCGATCTTGCGCAGTATGCGCGGGATGAAATCAGCGAAATCGGTGATTATTACGCCTACGCGCGTGAGATCGTCAACGGGGATACGATTTTTGATTATGACCCGACGAAGCTTTCTATAAACACGCTTGATATCGGACTTGCGGGTGTCGAGGTGTATGACATCCTGCGCGACGAATACGATATACAGGTGGAGTTCGGCGATATTGCCAACATTCTCGCCTATATTTCTGTGGGCGACCGTGAGCGTGACATCGAGCGGCTTGTAAGTGCGCTCGCCGAGATACGCCGACGCTATAAGAGAGACAAGAGCGGTATGATGCGCATGGAATATATCAGCCCGCAGGTGGCGGCCTCACCTCAGGAGGCTTTCTATGCAGAGAAACGCGCTGTGCCCATCGAGCAAAGCGCGGGGGAGATCTGCGCGGAATCCGTCATGTGCTATCCGCCGGGCATCCCGATTCTCGCGCCGGGTGAGCGAATCACCAAGGAGATTCTTGCGTACATACGCTACATGAAGGACAAAGGCGGCTCGCTGACAGGGCCGGAGGATTTGAACATTGAGCGCCTCAACGTATTGAAAGGGAGGTAATTCATGCATCTGACATTCACTGAAAAGCACACAAAAAATGTGGGGCTCTGCATCGACGTGGACAAGCAGATATACAGTGCCCAAAGCCGGTTCCAGCGCATCGACATATTCGACACGCAGGAATTCGGTCGCATGCTCACGCTGGACGGCTTTCTGATGCTGACAGAAAAGGATGAATTCATCTATCATGAAATGATCGTTCATGTGCCGCTTGCGGTGCATCCCGCAGCGAAGAATATACTCATAATCGGCGGTGGGGACGGCGGTGCCGTGCGTGAGCTCTGCCAATACGAAACAGTGGCGCATATTGATCTGGTGGAGATTGACGAGGAAGTGGTGAATGTCTGCAAGAAGTTCATGCCCGGCGTGGCGTGCAGCATGGACGACAAGCGCGTTCATATTCACTTTGAAGACGGGCTTCGCTTTATCCGACGCTTCAGCGACCATTATGACGTGATCATCGTGGATTCCACCGATCCCTTTGGGCCGGGAGAGGGGCTGTTTACAAAGGAGTTTTACGGCAACTGCTTCAAGGCGCTTAAAGACGACGGCATACTCGTTAACCAGCATGAGAACCCGTTCTATACGGAAGACGCAATATCTGTGCGCCAGATACACAAGCGAATTGTGCAAAGCTTCCCGTTAAGCCGTTTGTATCAGGCACATATTCCGACATATCCTTCGGGGCATTGGCTTTTCGGCTTTTCGTCAAAGAAGTATCATCCCGTACAGGATCTGAACGCTGACAGATGGAACGCTATGGGTATTAAAACGCGATATTACAACACCAATCTGCATAAGGCCGCGTTTGCGCTGCCAACCTATGTAGAGGACATCATAAAGGATGTGGAAAATGGAAGCATTCCTCGGCTGTGACAAATCATACGAAAGCGCTGATACCGTGATATTCGGCGCGCCTTTTGATTCCACGACGAGCTACCGCCCCGGTACGCGGTTTGCCAGCCGCACGATGCGCGCGGAATCCTATGCGCTGGAAACATACAGTCCATATCTTGATGCGGATGTGGAGGATTTGGCTGTTCACGACAGCGGTGATTTGGAGCTTTGCTTCGGTGATACGAAAATCGCGCTTCAGGCAATCGAGGACAAGGCCGCAGCGATACTTGCCGACGGCAAGCGCCCTCTCATGATTGGCGGTGAACACCTCGTAACGCTGGGCGCTGTACGCGCTGCCGCCAAATGCTATCCTGATTTGCATGTGATCCATTTCGACGCGCACACAGACCTTCGCGAAGAATATCTTGGCGCGGAACTCTCGCATGCCACGGTGATGCGCCGTGTGTGGGACATAATCGGTGACGGCCGGATTTTTCAGTTTGGTATCCGCTCAGGACTTAAAGAAGAATTCGAGTGGGGCAAAACGCACACGAATTTACAAAAGTTCAATTTTAACGGACTTGATAATGTGGTTAAAAAACTCAAGGGAAAGCCGGTCTATTTCACAATTGATCTGGACGTGCTGGATCCATCGGTGTGTCCGGGAACAGGGACGCCTGAACCGGGCGGTGTTAGCTTTATGCAGCTGCTTGAGGCAGTATATACGGTCTGCAAGCCGCTCAATATTGTCGCTTGCGACTTAAATGAGCTCAGTCCGGTCTACGATCAAAGCGGCATTGCCACGGCCGCGGCACTTAAAATTTTGCGTGAGCTATTGCTTGCGATAAACTGTTAATGGGAACCACGAAGTAAGGAGGAGAATCGATATGGGAAAAGCGTTAATTATCGGATGCGGAGGGGTGGCCAGTGTCACCATACACAAATGCTGCCAGAATCCCGACGTATTTGAAGAGATATGTATTGCAAGCCGCACACTTTCTAAGTGCGACGCACTCAAAAAGAAATTGGACGGCGGAAAAACCAAGATCACCACGGCGCAGGTGAACGCCGATAATGTGGATGAGCTTGTGGCGCTGATCGAATCGTACAGACCCGATGTGGTGATTAATCTGGCGCTTCCGTATCAGGACCTCACCATTATGGACGCATGCCTTGCCACCAAGACGAATTATGTGGATACGGCGAACTATGAACCGCCGGATACCGCCAAGTTCGAATACAGCTGGCAGTGGGCTTATCGTGAGCGCTTCAAAGATGCAGGTATAACCGCACTGCTCGGTTGTGGCTTTGACCCTGGTGTGACGGGCGTGTTCAGCGCTTACGCACAAAAGCATTACTTTGATGAAATTCATCAGATTGATATACTTGACTGCAACGGCGGCGATCATGGCTATCCGTTTGCGACGAATTTTAACCCAGAAATCAACATTCGTGAGGTCACGGCCAAGGGCAGCTATATCGAAAACGGCGAATGGGTGGAAACAGAGCCCATGGAAATTAAGCGCATGTACGATTTTCCGGAGGTCGGCGTTAAGGATATGTATCTGCTGCACCACGAAGAGCTAGAAAGCCTCGCGGTTAACATCAAAGGCGTGAAACGCATCCGGTTTTTCATGACATTTGGCCAGAGCTATCTCACGCACTTGAAATGCCTGGAAAATGTGGGCATGACGTCGATAGAGCCGATTGACTTTCAGGGGCAGAAGATTATACCCCTCCAATTTTTGAAGGCGGTGCTTCCCGATCCAGCGTCGCTGGGGCCACGTACGGTGGGCAAGACCAACATTGGCTGCATATTCAAAGGACTCAAGGACGGCAAGGAACGCCATTACTACGTCTATAACGTTTGTGACCATCAGGAAGCGTACCGTGAGGTGGGCAGTCAGGCCATCAGCTATACAACGGGCGTGCCCGCGATGATTGGCGCGATGCTGCTGATGCAAGGAACGTGGAGCGGAGCAGGCGTATTCAACGTCGAAGAATTCAATCCTGATCCCTTCATGGATGCGCTCAACAAATGGGGACTGCCGTGGCAGGAAGATTTTGATCCTGTGATGGTGGACTGATGGAAGACTGGCTTTTGCAGCTCCCCACGCCCTGCTATGTGGTGGACGAGCGCAGACTTATCAAAAACCTTGAGCTGCTAAAATACGTCATGGCACGCAGCGATTGCAAGATATTGCTTGCACAAAAGGCTTTTTCAATGTTCAGCCTTTATCCGCTGATCAGCCGCTATCTTTGCGGCACGGCGGCCAGCGGGCTTTTTGAAGCGCGTCTTGGCGCTGAGATGTTCGGAGGAGAAACACACGTATATTCGCCCGCGTATAAAGAAACAGATATGGATGAACTGACGCGCATCTGCGGTCATATCATTTTCAATTCGTTTGACCAATGGAAACGCTTCGGCAAACGCGCACTTGATGAGGGCTGTTCCTGCGGTCTGAGGCTCAATCCTGAACGTTCCACACAGGAGCATGACATATATGACCCCTGCGCGCCTAAATCACGCCTCGGAACAACGTTGAGTAACTTTGAACCGGATTCAATCGAAGGCTTGTCCGGATTTCATTTGCACACGCTTTGTGAGCAGAATGCCGATGCACTCGCGGTTACTTTGCAAGCCGTCGAAGAAAAATTCGGCGCCTATTTTCATGATATGGAATGGCTTAATCTCGGCGGAGGCCATCACATCACACGCGATGATTACGATGTGGAACAGCTTATTTCTGAGCTCGTCAGAACGAGAGATAAATACGATGTACAGGTATACATTGAACCCGGTGAAGCGGTGGCATTGAATACAGGCTTTCTGGTGGCCAGTGTGCTGGATATTGTCCATAACGGTATGGATATTGCGATACTTGATACATCGGCTGCCTGCCATATGCCTGACGTGCTTGAAATGCCATACCGTCCGGAGATCATTAACGCGGGAAAACCCGGGGAGAAGCTGCATACATATCGCTTGGGCGGCCCTACATGCCTTGCAGGCGACATTATCGGCGACTATGCCTTCGACCACAAACTGAAGATCGGCGATAAGCTCGTTTTTTGTGACATGGCGCACTATACCATGGTTAAGAACAATACATTTAACGGCATGCCGCTTCCGACTATTCTAATTCATACCGCGGACGGGAAAAACAAAGTTGTCCGTGAGTTTGGCTATGAGGACTTTAAAACGCGTCTTTCTTAATTTTAGTAAAATAGAGAAAAAAAAGAATGCCGGGATGGCATTCTCAAACTTAAAGATAGATATTATACGGGATGTATTCAAGGTGAAATTTATACTAGCAGCCGCATCCACCGCCGAACCCGCCGTTACCGCAGCAGCAAAGCAGCAATATGGGCCAGAGGCACCCCATGTCATTACCGCAGCCGCCGTTATCACATCCGCAGCCACCAAAACCGCCATTGCCGCAGCAGCAGAGCAGCAGCAGAATCCATATCATAGAATTATTGTTTCCAAATAAGCCATTCATTTTAATATTCCTCCTTAACTATATTGTTAATTTACTATATGCCAATACGGGAATATGGTTCGTAATATCTTCAGAATCTTCAAATCATTATCGTTGATTTATCTCCTTTTCATTGCATATATTTTAATATAGCAGGGAAAAGAAGGAATTTAATATGGATTTGTCTGATGTTTTCAAATCGCTCGGTGATTCAAACAGATTAAGAATATTGAGCTTAATTGCGACTAAAGAGCTCTGTGTATGCATGATCGCAGAGGTGCTAGACGTTTCTCAGCCATCCGTATCCAAGCACTTAAACAGGCTTCGTTATTCAAGTATTATTAAATGCCGTAAAATATCACAATGGTGCTTTTACAGTTTGAACGAAACTTTTCAATCCCACTTCGCAGAGTTGCTTGATTTTTTACATAAGGAATGGAAGGTTAGCGAACAATATCAAAAAGATATAAACAAACTCGACTATTTGATGAAAACATATAGCTGTTGTCAGCAGCTGCTTATCGAATCAAAGCCGGATAAAAAATGAAAAACCACCGAGATAATCGGTGGCTTCCCATATAAAATCTTATGCCTTGTTGTCTGTACACGATGCCTAACCATTGCTGTCTTACCAAGATGAAAATACTTGATGTAAAAACTTAAGATGTCAAAAGCGTAAAAACATTTTTATGCGCAGAGCTTTATTTTTGCATGCACATTAAATAATATTTTAGACTGAAATCGACAAAGTGTCAAGATATAATGCGCATGTATGTGAAAATACCTAATCATTGATACCAATTTATTATAGTCGTATCCATGGTTCAATTACGCAAATTTACATATCTGTTCGAAAAAAGTAGGATATATTTATTAAAATCAAGGAGAAGCAGTGATGAAAGCGATGAGTCAGGACTGGTATAAGAAGATTTGGTCACTTGATATTAAAAACCACTCATGGGTGGAAGACACGGAAAATGAGGTTGATTTTATTATCCACAGGCTTGCCCTTTCCGGGAAAGAGCGGATTCTTGATTTGGCCTGCGGCTTTGGAAGACACGCCATTTCTTTTGCCCGAAGAGGCTTTAGCGTTACCGGAATCGACATAACACAAGACTACATTGATGACGCTTTAAAAACAGCAAATTCATTATCTTTGAATATCGAATTTATATGTGATGATATTCGAAATATTAATTATCATGAAGAATTTGATGTTGTATTAAACTTGGCCGATGGAGGAATCGGTTACTTAGAAAATGATGAAGAAAATATTAAAATCTTTGATGTGATTTCAAATGCGCTCAAACCCAACGGCAAACACTTTATGGATGTATGCAACGCAGACCATGCCAGCATGTATTTTCCAAAGAAACATTGGGAAATTGGAACAAATGCCGTATCTTTTGCCGAGTTAGATTGGATCCCAAAAATGAAAAGAATGTTATTTGGTCAGTGGGAGATAATATTCGGTCAAATAGCATGTAAACCTCTAGAATTATCGGCGACCTCAACACGTCTTTATACAAAAACTGAATTAAGAAATATTCTAAGACAGCGTCACATGCAAATAATCGGTACATATTCAAATTATTTTGGTAAAAAAGATACATTCGAAGAGTTGCAGTTAATGGTCTACTCAAAAAAACAGATGACATAAGAAGAGTTCACTTTTCTTGCCAGCATTTATTGCATGCCTGATATTTGGAGCTGCATAAAAAATCCCTGAATCGCAAAGCGATCAGGGATTTAGCGTGGCGCAAAGTCTGCACAAACATGGTGCCGGTGGTGGGACTCGAACCCACACGCCCTCGCGGACAACGGATTTTGAATCCGTCTCGTCTGCCAATTCCAACACACCGGCAAGTAGGACTTTGTTAATATAGCATATACAAAAAACACCGTCAAGATAAGTACCCCTACTTTCTCTATTGGTTTTTTAGTTTATTAATCCAGTGACGATTGCATAACAAACTTATGAAGGCAAAAAAAAGGCAAACGCTGTTAACTGTTTGCCGAAATAAATAGGGAGATGAGTCGTATCATAGTCGTAATGTAATAATTACACGCCGACGGATACTCTTTAAATATCACATAAACGCACAATAGTTAGTATACCACAAGGAACGCCAAATTTCCTTTAATTATTGTAAAAAAAATGTTGGTTAATATGAAATGAAAACTATTTTACCTGACGCAGTTCGTCAAATTATATTTTTGGACATAATTATAATTGAGATAGTCCAAAGAAAGACGAAAGAGGAAATCCAATATTATGATAAATGACGAATATAATAAGTTCCCGCTTCCTGTCTTTATTGTCGGTACAAAAAACGGCCGAATACTGATAGCTAACGATTTGGCACAAGAAAAAGGTATTCAAGCTGATGGGAATTTTTATAATATGCTTGAGGATAAAGCGCTCTTCAGTACAATTGTCAAAGATTCCCCTAAACCTACTCGAAAGGAAACTGTACTGAACATTAACAACAATCCTTATTCCGCTGTTATCCATATAAACAATATTGACAATAACGGACAACCGGCGCTTTTGATGCTGATCTCTAAAATACAGTCTTTTTCTTTGTTAAGCGAGCATGACATTATTGATCTGATCTGTGAGTCTTACATTAAGAACAAAAAGAATCCGCTTTACGATTTTCTGCGTATTACCGCTCAAAGTGTCGGTGCTTTTAGTTCGTCTTTGTATGAAAAAAAGAACGCTCGTTATGCCATTCGGGATGAATGGCGTGAAAGAAAGTGTGTCTGTATGCCTATGCTCAGCGCAGATTTTGACAGTCACATAGCTTATGAAATGGAAAAGCTGCTAAGCCTTAAACGCGCAGAAGACATGATATATGTGCCTTATCAAAAAGAATTCGGTACACAAGGCGTTGCCATGTACTTCTTTGATAATAAAATTGATGATATTTTTAGAGAAAAAATAAACAAATACATCGACATCTATATGTTGCTTGCACCAGATGAACCCGAAAACATGTCACTAGTCATGAAGAAAGGACTGGAACGTGTTGAACAAAGCATTGGTATTTGGGATGCGAAAACGAAAGAATTGCTATACCACAACAAAGCCTTCCGTGAAAAATACGGCTCGGGCAGCATACAACTGCTTGAAAAGCAGCTTCCAAAAGATTATAGACCGGGATCAGGGCCAAGCTTCGTATATTCGGATACTGCCGGTCGCAGCTTCAGTATGTCACATACAAAAACAAGGCTTGGCAGCCGCATGCTGATTACCACAGTCATTTGTGATATTACGAGATATAAAAAAGCGGAGACCCGCCTTGAGATGCTGGCGAGGACGGATGCGCTGACCGGGCTGAATAACAGACGCGCCGGTCTGGAGATACTGGAAAACGCTTATAAACAATGCAAGAAAGACGGTAAACCCTTAACCGTATGCTTTGCGGATATTGATGGATTAAAAAAGATAAACGATACATATGGGCATGGGGTGGGGGACAACATGATACGCACCGTCGCAGGAATATTAAAAAAAATGCTGGATGGTGCAGGCCATGTATGCCGCTTGGGAGGAGATGAATTCGTGCTCATATTGCCTGATCACACAAAAAATCAGGCCATGCTGTTAACATCTCAGATGGGAAAAGCCGTCGACCGATCTTTTCTCAATAATTCCGAGTTGATTTCAATTAGCTTTGGTTTTAAAGAAGCCGATTATTCCGCAGGTGAAACACCTTCGACTTTACTCAGCATAGCAGACTTAGATATGTACAAAGAAAAACAAAGAAAAGCCTAGCTTTTAAGCCAGGCCGCTTTGTTTAATAATCTGTGCTGTTTCGTCAGCCTTATTCATCACATACAGATGAAATTTATTAATGTCGTTTTTCATAAGGCTGGTTATTTCATTCACCGCATACTCAATTCCCGCCTTTTTAAACGCATCGGCATCTTCACCGTAACGGCTTACGATCTTACTAAGCGAAGCCGGAATGGAACATGCCGAAAGCAGCGACATTCTGATAATTTGGTTGGGATTGAGAACGGGCATAATACCGGTGGCAACAGGGGCTTTAATGCCTGTTTTATAAACCTTCTCATAAAAATCAACCAGCGCATTTTTATCAAAGCAAAGCTGTGTCACAAAAAAATCAGCGCCAAGATCAGCCTTGAGCTTTAAATACGAAATATCATCGTTAATGTTATCAGCCTCGCAATGCCCTTCGGGATATGCCGCTGCGCCGATTGTAAAATCGCCTCGTTTTTTGATATCGGCGATTAGATCGCTTGCGTGCTTATAGTGGATAAACGCCGAGGCTTTGTCCATACCTTGAGGAATGTCGCCGCGAAGCGCCAGCACATTTTGTATGCCTTTATGTTGAAGTGTATCAAGAATATGATTGATCTGGCTTGAATCGGCTCCCACACAAGTCAAATGCGCGATGGCCTCAAGCCCCATATCCTTTACATGTGAAGCGACTTCCACAGTTCTGTCGCGGTTGCTGCCGCCGGCACCGTATGTGATGCTGACGAAGTCAGGGTTATATCTTGCAAGCTTATCCATTGCGCCATATACAGAACTCACAGGCATGTCTTTTTTCGGCGGAGAAAACTCCAATGAAAATGAATGATCGTTCTTGTTCAATTTCTCAATAAGACTCATTGATTTTCTCCTATGACTTGAATCGACAGGCGATTTAAATTTTCAGGATCACCGCCGACGTATACGTTGATGGGGTGATTGATACTCATTTAAACACAAGCTTACTGTTTTTGCAAGTGGTTGAATAATGAGAGTAAGTGTTGTATCATATCAGCTGAGGTGTGGAATGGAGCATTTTTCTTATATACCATTTGTGCCGGATAAAAAAACGGTGATGCGCAGGCTAGGCTCGATGAAAGCGGATTTTCCCGCGGAGCTGGATAAAAAAATAGATGCTTACTTAAGATCAGCGCAGTCAACATTTACAGCAAGGGGTAAGGCTCTTGCCGTTCCGATGTGTATATCGAATGAAGGTTTGCTCTATATTGCGGAAACACTTATAGAATCAAAGCAGCTTGCTAAGCTGCTTTCGAAAAGCACCAAAGCGTATCTGATGTGTGCCTCCATACCAAGGCGCGAGGTGGATAGAATCAACGCGGCGATGACAGCCGGAGAAGGACTGAAAGCCGTTGTATACGATGCATACGCATCGGAATTTGTGGATGGCGCGCTGGATGTCATTATCGCGCGAAAAAACACGGCGCTAATGCGCACAGGGCAGCGTCTCACTAAGCATAGGTTCAGTGCCGGATATGGTGATCTGGACATAAAATATCAAAAGGTCTTTTATGATCTTCTGGAAATGAATACGCTCGAAGTTGAGTTGAGTGACACATATCTGCTTTCTCCGGAAAAGTCGGTGATTGCGGTGGCAGGGGTGGAATAGATGAAACGGATAGACGGACTGACATTCTTAGAATATATTCAGCATAATTTTTTAATACTCGATGGCGCGACAGGCACATATTTGCAAGAAAACGGCATGTCTCCGGGCGTTTGTCCGGAGCTTTTTGCGCTCAATAATCCGCATGTGCTGCGTGATATACAAAAACAATATATAGATGCGGGTTCACGCGCCATCTATACATTCACCATGGGCGCAAACAAGCATAAACTGGCGGATTTTTCGCTGAGTGATCAAGTACAGCGCATCAACGAAGATCTAGCGTCTGTCAGCGCAGACGCTGTCGGTAATGAGGCTTTTGTGGGCGGAGACTTAAGCACCACGGGTTCTTTTCTAGCGCCGCTGGGAGACCTTGAATTTGAGCAGGCCGTTGATATCTATAAACAGCAGATTAAAGCGCTGGCCAAAGGCGGCGTCGATTTTATTATCATAGAAACGATGATCGACATACAGGAAGCACGCGCCGCTGTTATTGCAGCCAAAGAAGTGTGCGACCTGCCCGTGGTTGTCAGCATGACGTTTGATGAAAAGGGGTTGACACTGACGGGTACAAGCCCTGAAGCCGCGGCAGTTACGCTGATATGCGCAGGTGCCGATGTGATCGGTCTCAACTGTTCCACAGGCCCAGCTGAGATGCTGCCGCTTGTCAAACGCATGAAGGCTGTATCTACTAAACCACTGATAGTCAAACCAAACGCGGGAATGCCTAAGATCGTGGATGGCAAAACACAGTTTGATTTGTCATGTGATGAATTCAGATCGTATATAAAGCCGCTTTGCGAAGCGGGAGCTAATCTGATTGGCGGATGCTGCGGTACTGATCCGTGCTTTATTAAGGCCATAAAAGAAGAAACGCAATCTCTTTCACCTCTTCCTTGGCAAAAAAGCCTGCCGTCAATTCTGACCTCTGTGACAGAACAGGTAACCTTCGGCAAAAGCTTTCGTGTAATCGGTGAGCGAATTAACCCAACTGGAAAGCCCAAGCTCAAAGAGGCGCTAAGAGAAGCCGACTATGACGAAGTCTTAGATATGGCCATTGCCCAAAAGGATAATGGCGCGCATATTCTGGATGTCAATGTGGGCATGCCTGATTTTGACGAGAAGACAGCCATGCGGAATGTTATAGAAAAGCTGTCTGCGCAGGCCAAGCTGCCGCTCTGTATTGATTCGTCTCACGCCGACGTGATAGAAATGGCGTTGCGGCATTATCCGGGGCGGGCACTGGTTAACTCCTTGTCCACCAAAACGGCGAGTCTGGACGTTTTGCTTCCCATCGTAAAACGCTATCAGCCCATGTTTATTTTTCTTCCCATCGGAGATAGCGGCATACCGCAGTCTGCTGAAGGACGCATCAAAGAAATAGAAGAAGGTTATGCAAGGCTTAGTAAAGCTGGTATCGGCAAAGAAAGCATACTTGTTGACGGACTGGTGATGACCGTGTCCTCGGATGCGAAGGCCGCAATTGAAACACTAAAGGTTGTCAAATGGTGCAGCGACAACGGCTTCTTTACCGTCCTTGGTATTTCTAACGGTTCTTTTGGGCTGCCCGAGAGAACCTATATCAATTCCGCTTATCTCACGATTGCCATAGAGAAGGGGCTGAGCGCTGCCATCATGAATCCAAACGATAAGCTCATGATGGACATCTATCATGCTGCTGAGGCTCTGGTAAGCCGCGATGATAATTTTGAGAGATACCTTAAGCGGTTCGCGCAGATTGAAGCGCCCAAGGAGGATGCCAAAAGCATTGGTGATGCCGTTGTTTCGGGTAAAAAGAATTTGATCACGTCATTGATTGACGCCGAATTGACGGGCGGCAAAACGCCTGATGATATTATCAACGATATGCTGATACCGGCTCTGCAAAAGGTCGGCGATCTTTACGAGGAGCGTATTTATTTCCTGCCGCAGCTCATATACAGCGCCGAAGCGGCGCATGCGGCTTTTGACTATCTGGAGAAGCATTTTGCTTCATCCGGTACGCAAAAAAAGAAAAAGGTCGTTATGGCCACAGTTAAAGGTGATATCCACGATATCGGCAAGAACCTCGTATCGATGCTGCTTAGGAATCACGGTTATTATGTGATTGATCTTGGCAAGGATGTTCCTGCGCAGAAGATTATCGATACAGCTGCGGAGCAGGATGCCGACATCATTGGTTTATCGGCATTGATCACCACCACCGCTCAGGAAATGGCGGTTGTAATCTCAATGGCACATGAACGCAAACTAAGAGCAAAGATCATTGTGGGCGGCGCTGTTGTGACAGAAGATTATGCCGGAAGCATAGGCGCTGATGCCTACGCCCCCGATGCGGCGGGCGCGGTAAAAGCGGTGTCGAAGCTTCTGGAATAAAATAATTTATGGAGTTATAAAAAATGAATATCGAAGTGGACACGCATACGCATACAGTATTATCCGGACACGCGCATTCCACGTTGCTTGAGAACGCGGCTGCTGCTGCAAAGAAAGGCCTGAAAGGGTTCGTCATGACGGACCATGGCCCGAATCTACCGGGAGCATGCCCTGAGTTTAATTTGGGCACATATCCTTATCTGCCAAGCCATATTGACGGCGTGCGTATTTTTCCTGGAGTCGAATCAAACATAATCGATTTTCACGGCAGCATTGATGTGCGTGAGAAATACTTGAAATTTACCGATTATGTCATAGCGGGGCTGCATGAGGTTGTGATAAAGACCGGAACCAAAGCTCAAAACACACAAGCCGTATTAGGCGCGCTTTCCAACCCTTACGTGGATATTATCGCACATCCCGATAACCCTTCATATGAACTCGATTATGAAACTGTTGTTAAAGAAGCGGCAAAGCTTGGCAAGCTGCTTGAAGTCAACAATCATTCTTTTATTCACAGAAAAGGCGGCTTGGCTAATGCCGCTGTTTATCTGCCGCTTTGCCGTCAATACGGTGTGCGAATGGCCGTATCCAGCGACGCTCACTTTGCATTTAATATTGGTAAAAACAACCTGGCGCTCAGCGTTTTGGAAGACCTTGAATTCCCACCTGAGCTGGTCATCAATATGACGATGCAACGATTTGAAGGTTACCTAGAAGAGCGCAAAAAAAGGCTGAACTTATGATAATTTATATATAAATACAAAACTTTGATGTACAAACTATTTTTTAATATGTTAATATTATTATTGTTTATATATTAATTTTGGTATCATCTATATTTATTATTTGGAGGGCTTTTTTCGAATGGACAAAATCTTAGAAAAGCTGGCCGCTTTACGGGAGGAGCGAACGTTAAAAAACCTCTTTTCTCTAATATGCAGCCAAGGAGATGGTGTTGCTGCGGAATACAATGATGGAAGCGGAATTAAAAAGCTGACATTTTCCGACTATGAACGCATCACCACAGCAGGAGCATATAAATTATCTAAACTGCTGGAGGATGTGGAACCAAATACGTTTATTGCGCTGCGTTATGCAAATAATCCTTTGTGGCCTGCAGCATTCTGGGGAATTATCCTCGCCGGTTTCCGCCCGCTTTTGCTGGATGCCGGCGGTGACGATGCGCAGGTGATGCATGTACTGCGCCAGGCAGGCTCGCGCACCATTGTAACGGATACGGCTGTCAATGTAGGCGGTGTCAATTGTATTGATCCAAATGATTTTCTAAGCTATGAGGCAAATAGCGAGATGTATATACCCAAGTACGGCGATGCGATTGCGCTTTGCACATCAGGCACCACATCCACGCCAAAGGTGTATGTATATAACGAAAAAGCCCTCTGTGAGCAGGTGCTGCTTGCCGAGTACATTTACAAAAACAACAAAGAAATTATCCATAATGGGCCCATTAAGCAGCTTGCGTTCTTACCTTTCCATCACATATTCGGTCTTATCGCTGTGTACATGTGGTATACCTTTTTCGGTAAAACCATCGTTTACATCAAAAGCAGGACAGGCGATGTCATTATGTCCGCGTGCAAAGAGCACAAAGTCACACATATCTTTGCTGTGCCGCTGCTATGGAACAACGTGGCCAAGGGTATTGTCAGAAAAGCAAAGCTTCAGGGTGAGAAAACATATGAAAAGCTGATGAACGCGAGCGACCTCAGCATCAAGCTGCAAAAGCGCCTGGGAAAAGCCGGACGCAAGCTTGTGTCCAATCTTTTTTTCAAGGATATTCAGCAAAAGCTGGTAGGGAATAGTATCGAGTTTATGATCAGCGGCGGCGGTCATATACAGCCGGAGACGCTCAAGATTATCAACTCCATTGGTTATCCGCTTGTGACGGGCTTCGGCATGACCGAAACAGGCATCGACTCTGTGGAACTTTCCACAAAAATGGATATAAAGCTCGATGCAAGCGTCGGAAGGCCTTTTTTTCCATTGGAGTACCGTATAGTCAAGCAGGACGACGCCGAGACCGGCGAACTGCAGATTCGCGGGGACGCGATGCATTCGGGGCGCATGGTAGACGGTGTTTATATCGCACGCGAGGAAGGCTGGTTCTCATCCGGAGATATCGCGCGTGAGGTGAACGGACGGTATTATATTGAAGGCCGTTTGAAGGATGTCATCATCAACGAATCCGGCGAGAACATTTATCCTGATGAACTTGAAGACAGTTTTTCAGAGCTTCCAAACGTTGAGCACATATGCGTCACAGGCGTGGGCACAAAAAGCGTCTATGATGATACCACGCTGATTGTCTATATGGGTGATAATGCAAACGAAGCGGAAAAGGTTAATGTACTTATCGCCGAAATTACGCGCATCAACGGTTTACTGCCGATATATAAAAAAATACAAAAAGCTTATCTGTCGATAGAACCGCTGCCGCTGGCGAACGGCATTAAAGTACGCCGACAGAAGGTTAAGGAAGCAATTGAACGCGGACAGGGGAGCTTTGAAGAGATTGACATACGCAGCGGGGTGATCAAGCACGTTGCGAAAAAGGAATCGATTGTGAGCAGCGCGACCTATGACAGCACCGAGCTAAGCAGCATTATGGAAAAGGTCAGAGAGATATTCGGCGAGGTTCTTGGGCTGGATCCCAAAACAATCAAAGACACCGACCACTTCGTGGAAGACCTTGGTGGCGACAGCCTTTCAAGCCTTGGCGTGTTCTCCAAAGCGGAAGAACTCTACGATGTGATCATACCGGATACCGATTACTTCTCGTGCGCGAATGTGGAGGATTTATCTCGCCTGCTGTACAGAAAAATTCATCATATGGAAGAAAAGCGTGAAGATTTAAAGCCGCAGGATTTAAGAAGGATCACGCGTTTTGATCAGTCGCGCGAATATGAGGAATACGCGAAGCGGCGCCTTGGTATGCAGGATGCGGGGATTAAAGATCCGTATTTTGTGGCGCATGATTCTGTTCTGAGCGATACATCTATTGTCGATGGCCGCGAGATTATCAACCTGGCTTCGTACAATTACGTGGGCATGTCGGGTCACCCGCGCACATCGGAAGCGGCGAAGAAAGCAATCGACAAATACGGCACATCCGCATCCGGTTCACGTTTGATTGCGGGTGAGAAGACGCTTTTCCGCGACCTGGAAAAGGCGATTGCCAAATGGAAGCATACGGACGACGCACTTGTGCTGGTCGGCGGTCATTCCACCAATGTCACATTTGTGGGCAACTTCTGCGGCGAAAGAGATCTGATACTTTACGATGCGCTGTCGCATAACTCCATCACACAAGGCTGCCAACTGTCCAAGAGCGACACCAAGGCATTCCCGCATAATGATTTTGATATGCTTGAGCATATGCTTATAGCCGCTCGGGACAAGTATGAGAAAATTTTGATTGTGGTGGAAGGCGTTTATTCGATGGATGGCGACATCGCACCCATTCCTGATTTCGTCGCACTAAAGAAGAAGTACGAAGCGTTCTTGATGGTTGACGAAGCGCATTCGAGCTGCGTTATCGGACCAAACGGAAACGGTGTGGACGATTACTTCGATCTGCTGCCGGGTGATGTGGATATCAAAATGGGTACGCTGTCTAAGGGCCTTGGCACCTGCGGCGGTTATCTCGCGGGTGAGCAAAGTCTCATCGATTATCTGCGGTACTCAATTCCGGGCTTTATGTTCTCTGTCGGCATCAGCCCGCCGCTTGCGGCAGCTTCACTGGAAGCTGTCACTATCATGATGGAAAGCAACCCGAAGGTGGAGGATCTGCATGAAAATATCCGTTACTTTGTGGAAGGAGCGCAGCGCCGCGGATTTGATACGTGTCTGGCCAAAGAAACGGCTATCGTGCCGATTATGGTCGGAGAAGACAATGATGCTTACGAACTGTCCACTTTGATGCTTGAGCACGGTGTGTTTGTACCGCCCGCGGTTTATCCGGCAGTGCCCAAGCATCAGGCGCGCTTGAGATTCTGCCTGATAAGCGAACACAAACCGAATCAACTCGACTACGCGTTGGATACACTCGAAAAGCTGTTTGCGCAAAAGGGAATCAGCAAACGCAGATAGCACCAACTTAAATAAAGATAAAAATGGGCAGACATCGTATAAAAGTGTCTGCCTTTTTAATGCAGAAATAAGATGGAGCTTTTCATATGATGGCCGTACAAGACAGCTATGGTCTTGTCTCAGTGGCCAAAGCCATACAAAATATCATGAAACAGCAATTTGGTGCAGAAAATGTACATGACGGTATCGTTTTTTGGTTTGAGCTCACGTGTTTCAGGGAATGATAGGTTTTATATAAAAGAGCAATTGCCCTCCAATTATTGCTCTTTTCATATAAATCGAGCAGGTCTTCACAGCCTGCTCTTTATTTTACCTTAAAATGAACGGTTACTTATTCGTAGCTGCCAGCAGTAGATACGTTTCTTTTTTCGCAATTAAAGCAAGAAAGGTGATATCAACAAAAGTCACACTATGCAGGAAAACGAATATTATATGATATAGTGCTAATTGTACACTAATTCTTTTCTAGGAGGCGGTAAAAAACATGGCTGAAGTGAGAATACCGTTTTGCGCCACAGCAGAAATTCCACCGCCATTTATTTTAAATGAGACCTATGCAGACCCCAACGGTGTCAAAAGTGTGTTGTTTGATAAGAGCAATTTGCAAGTTGCCGGCAAGATAGAGACTGTGGACGTGCCCAACATCGGCTCGGTAGAGATGTGCATTTTTCATTTGGTCGGAACGATTCCATACATTTGTAACGCTTTCCCACTCATACAAAGCGACCCTAAGTACGATGTTCAGGAGCAAGCTGCCACATTTAACGACGGGGAAGGCAACTCTTCTGCCGCTTGTGTCGAGTCGACAACATCGACACCGCTAGGTTGGGTGTCGGCTGTTGGATGTTTGAATATTGATGCTCCGGTTGGAGGAAGCTGCTCGTTTAGCAATTTGCCGGATATTGCGAGTGTGACAGTGGATAATCTGGCGGTTGCAAACAATGTCACACCGTCGCTTTCTCCCACATGCCCAGACGCGGCTTCCCCCTGTGGTGAAGAAGACAAACGCGTCGTCAAATGGAGAGGCTGCTTTGTCATTACAACCACATAATAGATTAAATAGCAAAGGGTCTACCATAAGGTACGGCTCTTAAGTCATCAAAGAGCCCTGGTTGCTATTTTGACAGCTACGGGTTCTTTGTGATGCATGATAGTATAAGAAGCATCATTATTATGACAATTAAATAGTATTATCGTGCTATTTATTATTTCTAATATATAATATTTACATAATTATTCATAATTTCTTATTAATGATTTTTGCTTTGGCAGGATTATCGGATAATTATTATTGTGAAACAGCGAAAAATTTTATATAATAAGCCAAAGTCATAAACGGAGGTTCAAACATGACGCCCGGAAGCAAAGAAATCGCCAAGGCAGCTATACGTTTAGCACTCACATCTTCAAGAGAGGATGAAAACACACTTAAAGAACGCTACGGCACAAAAGGAATTCGTGTGGCGGCTGTCGATTTTGGCGGGGAATATCTGGCGTCAGTTATGAGAATCGTCGAATGCAGTGTGGTGGCGGCCAAAAGAGAGAAGATTATTGGCGAGACACACCACGAGGAAGGCGCTGTGGCAGGCGCGGCAAGAGAGGCCATTTCCCAAATCACATCAAAGGCTATTGGACTCAATGTGGGCGGAAAAATCGGCATTGCCCGATGTGACGAACATCTCGCGGTCGGGATTTTCTTCGGCATCGGACTGCTGCATTTAAACGAAGTCGCCATAGGGCTGGGGCATAGAGTGATATGATAAATATTGCAATAGACGGCCCTTCGGGCGCTGGGAAAAGCACGTTAGCCAAATCCATTGCTAAAACACTTCATATTCACTACCTCGATACGGGTGCCATGTACAGAGGAGTGGGATATGCCGCATTGCAGGCCGATGTGGATATCCTCAACGCCGTCAAGGTTGAAGAATTCTTAAATAAAATCGAAATTGAGACGATATATAAAGATGATGAGCAGCAGGTGCTGGTGAACGGCAAAAATGTGATGCCGTATATTCGTACACCGGAGGTGTCAAAGGCGGCTTCCGATATTTCGGCTCATCCATGTGTCCGGTTAAAGCTGGTTGCCATGCAGCGCGAGGTAGCGTCGAAATATGACGTCGTGCTGGACGGACGTGATATCGGTACTTTCGTCCTGCCGGATGCAAAGTATAAATTCTTTGTCACGGCCGATGTAGAAGAGCGTGCACGCCGCAGACACACCGAGCTTATTCAGGGCGGCATTGAGAGTGACTATAAAAGAGTTCTCGATGATATGCGCATTCGTGATAAAAATGATTCGTCCAGGAGTCTGGCGCCGCTTAAAATGGCAGATGATGCCGTTCTTATTGATACCACTTCATTAGACATTGATGCGGCAGTAGCGCTTGTTTTGTCAAAATTCAGACAGGAGTAGGTCATGCTTTATCAGATATTAAGATTTATCGGAAAGCCAATTATTTATTTGCTGTTTTTTCCAAGAATTATTGGTAAAAATAACAGAAGAATAAAAGGGAAGGCTGTGGTTATATCCAACCATTTAAGCTATTGGGATCCCCTTCTTATTGCCGTTGTTTTTCGGCGGCAGATATATTGGATGGGAAAAGTGGAGCTTTTTAAAAGTAACGTAGCAAGGCTTTTTTTCAAAGCTGTAAAAGCTTTTCCTGTCAGACGCGGAGAGGGAGACCTTGCGGCGATCCGCCATGCGTTTCGTTTATTACGTGACGGCAAGCTTTTTGGTGTTTTTCCGGAAGGTACACGTACCAAATCTAAAGAGCTGTCACGTTTTGAACCGGGAACAGCGATGATTGCCCTTAAGAATGATGCGCCTGTGCTTCCGTTATATATAAAAGGAGACTACAAACCTTTCAGGCGGATGAAGGTGATTGTCGGTGAGCCCATTCATTTGGCGGATTATGTAGGAACAAAAACAGATACGGCAACCGTGGAAGCCGCGTCGCGATTTTTGGAAAACAAGCTAAATGATTTGCAAAATACGATGTTTTAGGTGGAATTGTTGGTTATACTGGCGGAAAATGCGGGTTTTTGCTTCGGCGTGAAGCGGGCCGTGGAAGCTGTAGAAAAGAATATTAATAAAAGAATTGTGACTTTGGGGCCCCTCATTCACAACAAAGATGTGGTTCAGTCTCTTGAAGAACGCGGCGTTCGTTGTGTGGAGCGTTTGAACGATGTTATCGCCGGTGAAACGGTTGTGATACGTTCACATGGAGCAACACCGGATGTGTACGCTGAGTTAAACAACAAAGATATCGTATATATCGATGCGACTTGTCCGTTTGTGAAGCGTATTCATGAACGGGTTCGTGAAGCAAGAAATTCAGGCCAGCACGTGATTATTGTGGGCGAGGTTGGGCATCCCGAGGTAGACGGCATTTTGGGATGGGCAGGCGACGATGCTCACGCCGTATACAGCCAAGACGATGTGGCGGCGCTGCCGCAGATATCAGAAGCGGTGGTTGTCGCACAAACCACCATTACACAGGAAAAATGGCATGCGATTTTACAGGCGCTGGAAACAAAGATTGGCCGAATTATTCCCTTCATGAGCATTTGCTCAGCCACTCATCAGCGCCAGAATGAGGCTAAAGAAATCGCCCAAAAAGCGGACACAATTATCGTTGTCGGCGGGCGGCAAAGCTCAAATACGAGAAAATTATCTGAATTGTGCAAAAGATATTGCAAAAATGTTTATCATATTGAGCATAAAAATGAACTATCACTTGAAAAAATGCGTTTTGGTGATATAATAGGCATTGTCGCCGGTGCATCAACACCGGATACGATGATTAGGGAGGTTTTTGACTACATGATAGAAAATGAGAAAGCGCTGCCGGTCGACGAGAGTCAGCCGATGACCACGGAAGAGGCGGCAGCCAACGACATGGTAGAAACTGCTGAAGATACAGCGTCTACCGCAGACGAGACAGCCACATCCCCAGAAGTATCTGAAGAGAAAGAGAATGAGAAGACACCCGAAGCACCGGCTACCGAAAAGGATGAGTTCCTGGAAGGTTTGGAGAAGGTTGTTCGTCTGAAGAAGGGTCAGCTCATTACAGGCAACATTGTCCAAGTAACGGATGATGATGTATGTGTCAATATTGGATATAAATCAGACGGTATTATTCATCGAAACGAACTATCTCTACATGATATCGATCCCAAAGAAGTCTATCATATCGGTGATGAGATTGAGGCGGAAGTCATCAGCCTCAATGACGGCGAAGGCAATGTGCTGCTTTCCAGAAAACGTGTCGAGAGAAAGCAGAATTGGCTGAAGATGCAGGAAAATGTCGGTACTGATAAACTTTTCAAGTGTACCGTTAAAAAGGCCGTTAAGGGAGGCGTCACAACCAAAATCGATGGTTACAGCGCGTTTATCCCCGCTTCGCATCTTTCTCTTAAGTATGTAGAAGATTTAAAGCAGTTTGAAGGTAAAGAGCTTGAAGTCACGCTGATCGATGCAGACAAGAAGCAGGAGCGTCTTGTGGCTTCGTATAAGAGCGTGCTGCTCAAGGAAAAGAAAGAACAGGAAAAGAAGCTTTGGGAAAGCTTTACAAAAGGCCAGCATATCAATGGCGTTGTTAAAAGACTCACCGATTTTGGTGCGTTTGTGGACGTCGGTGGCGTGGATGGTCTGTTGCATATTTCTGATCTGGCTTGGAGCCGCGTCAAGCATCCGTCAGACGTTGTGTCTGAAGGTCAGGAGCTCGAGCTTGTCGTGTTAAACGTGGATCCGGCGAAGAAAAAGATCGCTCTTGGGTACAAACAGCTTCAGCCGAAGCCGTGGGATCTCGTACCCGAAAAATATCATGCCGGCGACGTGGTTACAGGCAAAGTTGTGCGCATAGTGCCGTTTGGTGCCTTCGTCCAGCTTGAGCCCTCCATAGACGGGCTTGTCCATATCTCTCAGATTTCTGCTCACCGCCTTGAAAAGGTGGAAGATGAATTGCGTGTCGGCGATGAAATCGAAGTGAAAATTCTTGATGTCAACGCGGACAAGCGCAAGATTAGTCTTTCCAAAAAGGCGCTGCTGCCTTCGGTTGATAAGCCTGCAGAAAAGAAGGAAGTAAATACCAAGGAAGAAAATTTCCACTTCGAAATACCGCCTGTACAAGAGTCTACGGTGTCTCTCGCGGATTTTTTTCCAAAAAAAGATGAATAAGACTTGAATATTTGTGACTAATCTGGTAATAATGATTAATGACCTCACAAAATATATTAAGACCCCCTTTACATTGGTCGTGATGCAAATCGCGACTCTTTTTTTGCCACGGCACCCAAATAGTCACTGTTGTTCTTTTTGAAATGATGATATACTATACTCAAATTGTAAGTATGATATGGGAGATTTGATGAAGAAAACGTTAATGGCTGTGGACGGCAACAGCTTAATGCACAGAGCCTTCTACGCGCTGCCAATAATGACAAATGCCAACGGCGAATACACCAATGCCGTGTATGGCTTTTTTTCCATGATGATCAATGCGCTGTCGGCGCTGACACCTGATTATATTGCCATCGCGTTTGATATGAAAGGCAAGACATTTCGGCACGAAGTGTTTACCGAATACAAGGGAACACGCAAGGAAACGCCTGAAGAACTAAAACCGCAGTTCGGCACGCTTAAAAAAGCATTGAAAGACATCGGTATCGCAGTTCTGGAAAAGGAAGGCTACGAGGCCGATGATATTTTGGGCGTTCTCTCAAGGCTTGCAGCGGAAAATGACTTGGATTCTGTCTTACTCACTGGTGATAAAGATTCGCTTCAGCTTGTATCGGATTCGTGCCGTGTGATGCTCACACGAAAAGGTGTGAGTGACCTTGAGATTTACGATGTAGAAAAGCTCGATGAGGTTTATCAGCTTAGCCCTGAACAAATCGTGGATTTAAAAGGCTTTATGGGCGATAAATCTGACAACATTCCCGGCGTGCCCGGCGTGGGAGAGAAGACCGCGCTCAATCTTTTGCATGCATACAAGGATATGGACGGCGTTTACGCACATATTGATGAGGTAAAGGGCAAGCTCAAAGAAAAGTTGTCTGACAACAAAGAGATTGCCGAGCTCAGCCGCTCACTTGCGAGAATCGATGTATATGCACCAGTAGAGGTAACAATACCGGAGCTGGCGTTCTCTGGTCTGACGGCGGAAAACGCAGGGCCTGTTTTTGAAAGACTGACCTTTAATTCGCTGCTTAAACGCATTGGCGCTGTTGTGGCGCAGCCGCAGAAAAAAGAAATCGACAACATCAGAATTGAAAACGCTGGTCTTCTGAAAGATGCTGTTGAGCAGGCTTGGAAGCAAGATGTGCTGGCTTTCGATTTTGGAGAGGACATTACGATGGCCTTTTCCGACGACAAACAATACGCCATCGTGTCTGAACATTCTTTGCTTAATATGGATTTTTCGCGTGAAACGGTGCTGCATGCGCTGCAGCCGCTGCTTGAAGACAGCGGCATTACTAAGCTGCTGTATGACGCGAAATTCGTTATTCCCATGCTGAGTGATTACGGTGTGGGTATAAAAGGCGATATTTTTGATACAAAGCTTGCAGAATACGCGATTGACCCGTCTTCTGCAGGGCTGTCGCTTAGCGGTCTTGTGGATAAATATTTTCTCAGCGGATGCGCAGCCGCAATATTCGGCATGTACGGGGCGCAGAAGGAAAAACTAAAGGCGGATGGCGTCTGGTCTGTCTACTACGACATCGAGATGCCGCTCATGCGTGTGCTGCTGGATATGGAGCAGACGGGCTTTCGTATTGATTTGCAGGAGCTCACAGTTTATGATGATAAGCTGACTGCTGAGATTGATGCGCTCACCACATCGATATACGATCTATGTGGTTTTTCAGATTTCAATATCAATTCAACGAAGCAGCTGGGTCAGGTGCTGTTTGAACGGCTGGGTCTGCCCGCGGGAAAGAGACGCAAAACCGGTTATTCCACCGATATAGAAGTGCTGGAAAAGCTCTCGGACAAACATCCTGTAATCGATAAAATCATTGAATACAGACGGCTGACGAAGCTGAAAAGTACTTACCTTGACGGGCTTAAAAAGATTGCCGACAGCGATGGCTTCGTTCACACCACATTTGTACAGATATCCACAGTGACGGGGCGAATTTCCAGCAAGGAACCCAATCTGCAGAATATTCCGATACGGACACAGGAAGGGCGTGAAATACGGCGTCTGTTTCTCCCGTCCTCGGACGAACGAAGCCTTGTGGCCGCGGATTATTCGCAAATTGAACTGCGCATTCTCGCGGCGATATCAGGCGATGATGTCATGAAAGACGCGTTTGCCACAGGTATCGACATTCATACGCGCACCGCTTCCGAGGTGTTTGACGTACCGATCGATGCCGTGACTGACGATATGAGGCGAAGTGCCAAGGCCGTGAATTTTGGCATCGTATACGGCATCAGCGACTTCGGACTTGCGAGAAATCTTAATATTCCGGTAAAAAAAGCTGCTGGTTATATTAATCGTTATTTTGCGCGTTTTTCAGGTGTGCGGGCATATATGGGCGAAATCATTGCGCGAGCCAAGATCGACGGATATGTGACCACGCTGCTGGGCCGCCGTCGCTATCTGCCCGAATTGCGGTCGAACAACTACAATGTACGCTCGTTCGGCGAGCGGGCTGCTCTCAATACGCCCATACAGGGCACAGCGGCTGATATTATTAAGATGGCAATGATTGATGTATCCAGAAAGCTAGGTGAGGGATATCGCTCCAAACTGATTTTGCAGGTGCACGACGAGCTGGTCATTGATACGGCTTCCAATGAAGTCAGCGCTGTGAGTGCACTGCTAAAAGAGTGCATGGAAAATGCGTATTCGATGGATGTACCGCTTAAAGTTCAGGTCAGCGTGGGCAGCAATTGGCTGGATGCAAAATGAGAATCGGTATTACAGGCGGTATCGGATCCGGTAAATCTGAGATCACACGGTATCTGCGAAGTCTCGGAGAATATGTCATTTGCGCGGATGAGGTATCGAAGCAAATTGTTAAGCCGGATGAAGAAGGGTCACGGGCGCTAAGACAGGCTTTCGGTGATGCTTTTTTTCTGAAAAACGGTGAGCTGGATAGAAACAAACTAGCAGCAGAGGTGTTTAACAATAAAGAACGCTTAAAGCTGCTTAACGACACACTGCATCCGTTGATACTCAAACACATAGATAAACTTGCAAAACGACAAAGCGGCCGCGTATTTGTGGATGCGGCGTTACTTATACAGACAGGCATGCACAAAACAGTAGATCGTATTTGGTTGGTGGTGGCCGATAAGCAAACGCGCGTGAAGCGCGTCATGAAGCGGGATGATCTTGCAGCAAAAGACGTTGAACAGCGTATAAAAAGCCAGCTCAGCGATGAGGACATGAAACCTTATGCAGATGAGATCATTGACAACAGCGGCAGCATCGATGCGCTGCACAGGCGTATTGATGACCTGATCAAAAAACCTATGTGAGTGTGAGGTAGTTAATGGCAGGACAGAGAAAGAGGAGTTACGCAGATTCTCGAAAGAATATCAGGATATGGACAGCTGTCTGTATCGTTTTGGTTTGCGCAGTGGCGTTCTTGCTGCGCGGCATTGTCGTTTATCAAATCTATCCGCTTGAATATAAAGACGAGATAAAAAAGTACAGTGAAGAATACGCGTTGGATCCGTATTTCGTTAGCTCAGTGATACGCACGGAAAGCAGTTTTGATGAAACGGCTGTGTCTCATCGCGGTGCGATGGGGCTTATGCAGATTATGCCTGATACGGGCATATGGGCAGCGGAAAAAATCGGCATCTCTGAATTCTCGGCAGACATGCTCTCTCAGCCTGATATCAACATACGTATAGGCTGCTGGTATCTGCGATACCTTGACGATATGTTTGAAGGTGATCAAAACAAGGTGATGGCCGCCTATAACGCCGGCCCAAGCAACGTGAAAGAATGGGCCGGTGACGATGAACTCGGAACGATTCCGTTTCCCGAGACTGAGAATTACCTCGTCAAAGTCACAAGAAATTATAAAATATACAAAGGATTGTACGATGAATTTTAAAAAAACACTTATCACACTATCGGCAATTCTTATGCTCGTTGTCAGCGCTTGCGGGCCGGACACAGAGACGGACACAGCGCTGGAAACAATACCTCAGCTTACACTTCCGCCGGTTATCAAAGAGGCTGTTCCCACAACAGGCGGGGAGATTATCTTTCCCGCGCCTCGGCAAAATCCTGTCGCACTCAATCCGCTGAAGACGAAGAACGTCGAGCTCTATAATATGCTTTCGCTGATCTATGAACAACCGATTCGGATCGGTACAGACGGCAAGGCGCAGCCTGAACTCGTGGAAACATGGGAAGTTGACGAAACGGGCATGATGTGGACATTTCATTTAAGAAAAGGCGTTCAATGGCAGGATAACCTTGGCGAAATGACATCGGCAGATATCAAATACACCATCGATGAGCTTATGTTGCTCACTAACGAGGATTCCAACTATGTGTACAATAAGGACGCTATTGCATCGTGGAACGCGCCGGATGAATACACCATTCAGATCAGCCAATATTCTCCCGGATATGAGGCCGTTTATTTTATGACCTTTCCGGTGCTCTGCAAGGCTTACTGCGAATCTGAAAACATCGATACGGCTAAGCCGATCGGTACGGGGCCGTATCAGGTCACAGAGTATGACATGGAGGAGCAGGTGTCTTTTGAGGTCAACCCTTCTTGGTGGAAACAGGCGCCATATATACAAAAGCTCACAGCTATATGCATTCCCGATCATGACGCTGAGATGAATCAGTTTGAACAGAATCTTTTGGACATTGTGACGACATCATCGCTCACGGTGGACACGTATCAAAAGTATCAAGAAATTGAATATAAAGACTATCTGACGCAATACTATGATTGTCTTGTGCCCAACATAAACGGCATATTCGGTGATGTCAATCTGCGTCAGGCTGTGGCCTATGCGCTGGACAAGCGTGAAGTTGTGTCAAAAGCGCTGCTCGGCCATGCCGTGGCGACGGATTATCCCGTTTCACCGGATTCCTATTTATCGGGCGGCTCGTCTAAAATATATGAGTTCAATCAGCAAAAAGCCAAAGAACTGCTTGAGGTTTCAGGGTGGAAAGACCTGGATGATGATGGTCTGGCGGAGAAAGTAGAAGGAGATACCATCAGTGAGCTGACAATTAAACTACTGATTCCCGCAAACGAGGAAGAAACGTATCGGACTGATGTGGCTCAAAATATAGCCTCACAGTTGCTGGAATGCGGAATTACCGTTAATATCAACGAAAAGGAGCCCGCCGATTATAAGACGAGTCTAGAAAGCGGCAGTTTTGATTTGGCTCTTTGTACTTTTTACATGGATATTAACCCTGATATCACAAATCTGGTGGGGACAGACGGAAAGCATAACTACGGCGGCTTTTCAGATCCATTGCTGGACGGTCTGCTGACCAACTGTGCGACAGCACTCAGCGAAGAAAAGCTTAAAGAGGCGTATTCAGCCATGGAAGATCAGTTTCTGGCGCAAATGCCCCAGATAGGTCTATATTTCAGAACAAATGCGCTGCTCTATGACGCAACGCTCAACATAGCGGATAATTTCCGCGACAGAAATTTATTCTCGTCGATACCGCAATGGTATATTTACGTTGAGGAACCGGAGGCATAACGTGGACACACGCATCACAAGTACGCAAAATGATTTCGTAAAAATGGCTAAATCCCTTAAAACCAAAAAAGGACGCAATAAACACGGAGCTTTTTTGGTGGAAGGGGAAAAATGCGTTCGTGAGCTGATGACCCATATGCCGGACATTTTAAGCAGCCTCATTGTATCCGGATCACAATACGACGATTTGACACAACGGGCGGAAAATATGGGGCGGCGTGTGTATGTCGTCGAAGAACATGTCATGGCGGCCGTCAGCAGCTGCAAGACACCTCAACGCATTGCAGCCGTCGCCTTAAAGCCGCTGCATGCGGATGTTAACGCCGGTTTTATCGTGGCACTGGACGGCGTTCAGGATCCTCAGAATGTAGGAACGATCATTCGTACAGCAGATGCGGCAGGCTGTGCGTGTGTGGTGCTCTCTGAAGAGAGCGCAGATTGTTTTTCTCCCAAAGCCGTACGCGCCTCGATGGGCAGCATATTCCATCTGCCCGTACTTTATGAGGATCTTGTGCTATATGTGTCGAAACTTTTATCACGCGGTTATCAAATTGCATGTGCGGATATTGAAGGCTCGGAAAATTACGAATTGGAAGCGGCACGGACATGCCTCGTGATCGGCAACGAAGCACGCGGCATGTCAGAGGATATGCTCTCGCTTTGTACCGACAGAATACGTATTCCGATGTACGGTCAGGCCGAAAGCCTTAATGCGGCTGTGGCGGCAGGTATATTGATATACAAAATACGGGCTTGAAAAGATTGGCTTCGCTGTGCTATAATGCGGACAATAAATGCGATGAAGCTTGAAAAGACCCATACAGTTAGCAAGGCAAAAGAGACGGATGCCCTGGCTGAAAGCGTCCGCTTGCATGTATGGAGGATATTCACAGGCCGAGCAGCCCTATCAAGGGACGGGTCGTTCCGTTATGACGCTGACAGGCTTTGCATACGCAAAGCGAATTTGGGTGGTACCGCGGACTTTCGCCCCAAGGCGATTGTCTTTTTTATTTGGTGTAGAAAACTGCCCTTGATATGAAAGGACAGTAGTGGAGGAGAGACTATGGAAAACGGATTAAATGAATTACAAACTAGCGCGCTAGAGCAGATCAAGAACTGCACTTCGGCATCGGAAATCGAAGGTCTGCGCGTCAAGCTGCTAGGTAAAAAAGGCGAGCTGACGGCATCGCTTCGCAGCATGAAGGATCTGCCTGCGGAAGAACGTCCGCTGTTCGGCAAGCGCGTCAACGAAGTCAGAGATGTGCTGACTGAGGCGCTGGATGAGAAAACGAAGGATCTTAAGCGCATTGAAAAAGAAGAAAGGCTGGAAGCTGAGACCATCGACATCACATTGCCGGGGAAAAAGTGCAATATCGGCGGTCTGCATCCGCTGACACGCATCTATTATGAATTGCGTGATATATTTGTCAGCATGGGCTTTTCCGTCATGGACGGCCCTGAAATCGAATATGATAAATACAATTTTGAGATGCTCAACATACCTAAAGAGCATCCTGCACGTGATACACAAGATACTTTTTATGTGTCGGATGATGTCGTACTGCGTACGCATACGTCTCCGGTTCAGATCCGTACGATGCTGAAACAGAAGCCGCCCATCCGTATGATCTGCCCGGGCCGCGTTTACCGCAGCGACGACGTGGACGCCACGCATTCGCCGGTATTCAATCAGGTTGAAGGCCTTGTGGTGGGGCACGGCATCAGCCTTGCGCATCTTAAAGGCACGCTTAATACGTTTTTAAAAGAATTCTACGGTGAAGATACCAAAACAAAATTCAGGCCGGGGCACTTTCCATTTACGGAACCCAGTGCAGAGGTGGACGCAACATGTGCAAAATGCCATGGAGAAGGCTGCGGCGTTTGCAAGGGTACTGGTATGATCGAGGTTCTGGGCTGCGGTATGGTGCACCCGAATGTGCTACGCAACTGCGGTATCGACCCCGAAATATATTCTGGTTTTGCTTTTGGTATGGGGCTGGACAGATTGGCAACCATCAAATACGGCATAACGGATATTCGTCTGTTGTTTGAGAACGACATCCGTTTTCTGTCACAGTTCAAATAGGAGGAAAAGAATAGATGATAGCACCATATAAATGGCTATGTGATTATGTGGATATGGATATATCGCCGGAGCAGTTGGCACAGAAGCTGATCATGACCGGAAGTGAAGTGGACGGTTGCAAGGAACTCGGCTTAGGGCTTGATAAGGTGATTATCGGGCGGCTGGATTCCATCAAAAAGCATCCGGACGCGGATAAGCTTTCTGTATGCGAGGTGAATGTCGGATCCGAGACACTGCAGATTGTCTGCGGGGCAAAAAATATATTTGAAGGCGCGCTAGTGCCCGTCGCTATGATCGGCGCCAGTCTTCCTAACGGCATAAAGATCAGCAAGAGCAAGCTGCGCGGCGTGTTTTCGTTCGGTATGCTCTGTTCGGGTCAAGAGCTTGGTATGACCGCCGCTGATTATCCGGGCGCGGAAGCGGATGGCATTATGATTATCCGCGAAGATGTTGAACTTGGTACGCCGCTGCGCGATCTGCTGGGTCTTAACGATACTGTGCTGGATATCGAGGTAGGCGCGAATAGGCCGGATTGCTTGTCGATCGTTGGCGTGGCGCGGGAATGCGCGGCCTCGCTTGGCAAAGATTTGACACTGCCGGATACGCGTTATAAAGAAAACGGCGGCAGCATTTTCGATTATGTCAATGTGGAGGTGCGCGACACAGACCTTTGTCCAAGATATATGGCGAGAGCCGTGAAAAACGTGAAAATCGGCCCGTCGCCCAAGTGGCTTAAAGACCGTCTGATTTCTGCGGGCGTACGTTCCATCAATAACATCGTAGACATCACAAACTTTGTGATGCTGGAAACGGGACAGCCGATGCATGCGTTTGACCATAAGGATATACGCGGCAGCCAGATAGTCGTCAGGCGTGCAGAGGATAACGAAACGATTACGACTTTGGACGGAAAAGAGCGGGATTTATCGAGTGATATGCTGATGATCTGTGACGGTCAAGGGACAATCGGTATTGCAGGTGTGATGGGCGGCGAGAATTCCGAGATCAAAGAAGACACCACGACAGTGATTTTTGAAGCCGCTAAGTTCATGCACGGCAATGTCCGGCGTACGGCAAGGTCATTGGGTTTACAGACAGAATCAGCGATGCGTTTCTCCAAGGGCATCGATACCGCCGGATGCAAAACTGCGATGGACAGAGCACTTCACCTTGTGGAGCAGCTCGGCTGCGGAGAAATTGTTTCGGCTGAGATCGATATTCTTTCAGCCGATTTGTCGGCCCGAGAAGTATCTGTAGAAGCGGATAGAATCAATGCCAAACTCGGCACCGACATTGAGCCGCAGTTGATGGTTGATCTGTTAAATCGCGTCTTTATTTCCACTAAGCTGGAAGGACAGACGCTCGTATGCAATATTCCCAGCTTCCGCGGCGATATCTCTCTTGGCGAGGATATCGCGGAAGAAGTAGCGCGCATGTACGGATACGACAATATACCCGCTGTGGAAATGATGGGCGAAGTCACACGAGGCACCTTATCGGAGGAAGAGAAAGCAATAGACAAAGCACGCATTATGCTGCGCGACCTTGGCTGCTATGAATGTGTGACATATTCATTCGGCTCTTATTCCGACCTGGAAAAGCTGGGTGTTGAAAAACTGTGCAACGCAGTGAAGATCATCAATCCGCTTGGTGACGATCAGGCATATATGCGTACGTCACCCGTGCCGGATATGCTCAAAGTCGTGGCGAACAACATCAATAAAAAAGTCCCGGATATCCGACTCTTTGAATCAGGACGCATTTATTTGCCCTCTGGAGAGGAGTTGCCCGAGGAACGTAAATATATCTGTATTGCGCTGTGCGGAGATGAAGACTTCTTCACGCTTAAGGGCTTAATAGAAAACCTGTTTGACGCATTCGGCATTAAAAATTTGCGCTATATGAAAGAGGCGGCGGACTACTATCATCCGGGAAGAAAGGCGTCCGTTTATGCAGGCGGCAGCAAAATCGGCGAGCTCGGTGAAATATATCCCGATGTGACCGAAGCGTTTGGCATCAGCCGCCGCGTGTATGTGGCTGAAATTGGGCTTAAGGCGCTTTGCGATGCCTCAGACAATGTGGTTAAATACGAGCCTCTGCCCAAGTACCCCGCGGTAGAAAGGGACATTGCGCTTATTGTCAACGCAGATGTAACCTCGGGGAGCCTGCTTGAATGCATTCGTGAAAACGCCGGCGAATTCTTCGAGGATGCGTCACTTTTCGATGTGTATACGGGCGAGAAGCTTGGAGAAGGCAAAAAGAGCCTTGCCTACAACATCGTGTTCCGCGCTAAAGACCGCACACTGATGGATGAAGAGGTTAACGCAGCGAGAGATGCCATCGTGGATGCAGTCGGACGCGAGTACGGTGCGAAATTGCGTGAATAGTTTGCGCGGTTCCCGAAAAACGTCGCTTTTTGTGTGATAAGAGTGTTTTTTGGCGTCAATTATACTATATTTTGTAGCGTGGGTTATTGAATTATTCTTTATCTTGGTATATAATGTCGCCATAATATAGTATCGGGGTGTTGGACTTTTATGGATAAGACACGGACTATGGTTAAAATTTGCGGCAAAGAATATGTGATGGCCGGTTTTGAGAGCGAGGAGTATATTCACCGCGTCGCCATTTATGTTGACCGCAAAATGACGGAGCTCAAGAATCAATACATTAATTTGAATCCCAACACGCTCTCCGTGCTGACAGCCATCAACGTGGCCGACGATCTTCTAAAGCTTCAGGAGCAGTTTGATGCGCTCAGCAAGGATTATGCGGAAATGAGTGAAGAATTAAAGAAGCTTAAAATTGGTGCTACCATTGATAAAGAGCATCGGTCCAATGTGTCAACGATAAAAAAAGAAAAAAGCCAGCTGTTTGACGGGTACAAATAGTTTACGGACTTTAGACCAATAAGCGTGCCTGTTTGGTGCGCTTATTTTTTGTCACAAAACAGTAAGTTTACAGTTTCGACACAATGATCTGTTGAAAACTTATCATGTTGTCCTTATACTGGATATAACTAAGAATTGGAGTGTACTGATGAGCCCTTTAAGTCAATTATTTAACGGCAATATTCAAGGCTTTATGCTTGGCCTGCTTTTCATTTTGCCTGCTATTGTGATCGCTCTGTCTTTCCACGAAGCGGCGCACGCTTGGATGTCAAATAGGATGGGTGATCCAACGGCCAAAAACTTGGGACGCATGAGCCTTGACCCGACAAAACATTTTGATTTATTTGGATTCATTTCTTTTATTTTGATAGGCTTTGGATGGGGGAAACCCGTTCCGACCAATGCAAGGAATTACTATAACTACAAAAAAGCCAATGTGCTCGTGGCACTTTCCGGTGTGGCAATGAATCTGCTTATAGCGCTTGTGGTATTAATCATTATCTGCGTGCTAGTCATGTCAGATGTTTTCACTAGTGTTATCCCAAGATACTTGTTTTCTTCCGGTTTTCAGGTAACGTTTGTGGATATCGTTCATACCATTTTGTTTTATATTGTGAGCCTGAACCTGACACTATGCTTTTTCAATCTCATACCAATACCTCCTCTTGACGGACATCATCTTGTGAAGGGCTTTATCGCAAGAAAGAGTCCAAGCTTTTATATGAGCTATCAGCGGTATGGATTTATCGCGTTGCTGCTTGTGCTTTTTGTGACGCCGCTGCGCACTTATCTTGGGCAACTCGTGTTTCTTATCATAAGCGGAATAGCCTCTTTGTTTGGTGTGCCGTTTGTGGCGCTTTATTAAAAGTATGATGGATGTAGATTACAAGGTACAAATTGAACAGTTTGAGGGGCCGCTTGATCTGCTGCTGCATCTGATCGGTCGTGCGCGCATTGATATCGAGCAGATTTTTGTGTCCGAAGTGACCGGGCAATATCTTGACTATATCGCGGATATGCCTGCGCTTTCTATGGATCGCGCCAGTGAATTCATTGAGATGGCCGCGACGCTTGTTTATATCAAGTCGCGCATGATACTGCCGTCTGAACCTGTTGAAGATGAAAACGAGGAAGACCCTGAACAAGAATTGATCGAGCGTCTTAAAGCATACAAGGTTTTTAAGGATGCATCTCTTGAATTAAAAGACCGTGAAACAGCAGGGCTCGATGTGTATTATAAGCTGCCCGAAGAAATATCGTTCGGGGAAGAAAAATGGGAGATTGAACAGATCACACTGGACAGTCTGTGCGAAGCTTACCGGGAAGTGCTCACGAGACTGCCTGACGCCAAATATGAGCGCGTTGAAGAGGTTCAGATACATAAAGATATGTTCACCGTCAAGGAACGCACACGGCACATCATGCGGACGCTAAGCCGCATGGGCAGTGCGTCGTTCTTTTCTCTGTTTAATCAGAGCCGTACCCGCCTTGAAGTTGCGGTCACTTTTTTAGCTCTGCTTGACCTCATCCATAAAAATCTTGTTTCGATTCAACAGGAAGAATGTTATCAGGATATTATGATCACCAAGAAAAGCGAGGTTGCTGCGGTATGAATGAAAAGGAAATTTTAAACATACTGGAGAGCATTCTCTTTGTTTCAGGAGATGCTGTTGATATACCCGAACTGGCTGCAGCACTGGAAATGGATACTCAAGCACTTAATGAGATTATCGACAGACTTGTGAAGCAAAAGCAAGAGGAAGAAGCGGGAATACTTTTCACGCGTGTGGACGACAAGCTTCAGTTATGCTCAAATATGGCTTATTCATCTTATATAGAAAGGGTGCTCCAGCCTGTTAAAAAAGCACGTCTGTCCCAATCTATGCTCGAAACACTCGCAATCATTGCCTATAAGCAGCCGATTACGCGCTTTGAGATTGAGCAGATTCGCGGGGTGAAAAGCAACTATTCAGTGGCGACACTGATTGAAAAAGGGATGATCGTGCGGGCAGGCCGCAAAAAAGCTCTGGGGAATCCAATGCTTTATGCCACCAGCGATGATTTTCTAAGACACTTTCAGCTTCGGTCATTGGATGATCTGCCGCCCATAAAGGAAGCAGATTGATGAATTTATTTCATTAATTAGATAATAATAACAACGTCGATTCTTATCGGGAGGCGTTGTTTTTTATTATTGCCGTTTTCATTGCCGCGATAGTCATTGTCTTGCTTTTTGCGGTAAAAATTAAAGCCCAGCTAAGTTTTCGTCATAACCGTATTAAAGCCGGAGTGACTTGGATTGGCATACCCTTGTTTCGCAAAGAATTTGTATTCAGACGCGACAAAGACAAATTTTTGACGCTGTACGGCATTCAAAAAGATGGCGAAAAGCTTGTCATTTCGTTGGATGATGTGATAAGGCTCGCCACACCGAAAAAAAAAGAAAAAAAGACAAACACAAAGGAAGCTCTCACATATATTCATTCGAAAGCCACATATGATATTAAAATTACGTACGAAATCGGCACCGGGGACGCTTCTTTGACAGCGCTTTCATGTGGATTTTTACAGATCGTTATCGGAACACTTTATGCAATGCGCAGAAATCCAAGGATGAAGTTAAAAGCGGCTGTGTTCCCTGAATTTTCAAAACAGCAGCTTTGCTTTGAATCAGACTGCATAATCAAAGTATCTCCGGTAAATATTATGATTGGGTATATGATACACAAAAAAATATTAAGGCGGTGAGTTTTATATGCATCCAATAGAGAATATTATGCAGACGGCAATGAGCGAAATTAAAGAAATGGTCGATGTTAACACAGTGGTAGGGGATCCAGTGATCTCCACTGACGGGTCAACAATCATACCAATTTCAAAGGTCTCATTTGGTTTTGTCGCGGGCGGCGGTGAATACGGTGAAGCTAAGGAAGGCGAATCGGAAGATGAGTCAAAATACCCTTTCTCAGGGGGGGCAGGATCGGGAGTCTGCATTACGCCAGTCGGTTTTTTAGTCGTCACTGACGGTGACGTTCAAATGCTGCCTGTCTCCGGCAGAAATCTGGTCGATCAAATTGTTGAAACAGTGCCTCACATGGTTACTGAAATAAAAGACGCATTCCGGCGCTGTCGTGATGAAGAGGTGGAATCATATTGAAGCGAATAATTGCAAGAACAACTGCGGTTTTGCTGGCTTTTGCGGCCATATTTGCTTATAATACTCATGACGCTAAAGCGGAGGGTGTTGATGTATCCGCCGCTTCCGCCATTGTTTTGGAGGCCACGACCGGGCGTGTTCTGTACGAGAAAGATGCCCATAATAAGATGCCTATGGCATCGACAACTAAGGTAATGACGGCTATTGTCGCGCTGGAATACGGTAATCTGGATGATGTTGTCACAGTCAGTAAAAATGCAAGCGGTGTGGAAGGTTCTTCGATCTGGTTGTCTGTCGGTGAAAAGATGACGCTTTCAGATATGCTTTACGGCCTTATGCTTGCATCTGGAAATGATGCTGCTGTCGCAATTGCCGAGCATGTCGGAGGTAGCTTAGACGGCTTTATAGAGCTCATGAACGCAAAAGCGCAAGAGATTGGTGCGTATAATACGCATTTTGCGAACCCGAACGGTTTGCCCGCTGACGGTCATTATACAACAGCATATGATCTTGCGCTTATATGCGCTTATGCCATGCAGAATGAGAATTTCTGTGAGATTGTCAAGACACAGTATAAGACGCTTCCCTGGGAAGGCCATGAGTGGGACAGGGTTGTGAAGAACAAAAATAAAATTCTCTGGAATTATGAGGGCGGCAACGGAATAAAAACCGGATATACAAGGGAGGCCGGCCGGTGTCTGACTGCCGCGGCGCAGCGCAACGGCATGCAGCTTGTTTCTGTGGTGCTGTGTGCGCCCGATATGTTCAGCGATTCCATGGCCCTGATGGACTATGGCTTTCAAAATTATCAAAACCGTGTCATCATGGAGACAGGAGAATTTATCGGTGATGTCTCGGTGGACGATGGTATGGAAGACAGCTTTTCCGTATACACCGATAAGGATATCGTATATCCGCTGACAGACGCCGAATATGAACAGATCAAGCGGAGTGTGCACTTAGACGATAAGGTGAAGGCACCTGTAAACAAAGGACAGCTTGTCGGAACAATTGACCTGTGGCTGGGTGAAAACAGGCTTTATTCCGTTGAGCTTAAGTCGGTTTATTATATTGGGGAAAACTCTTATGAGTTTAATTTGAACAAACTGCTGAAGTTTTGGACCAATACAAGGATGCTGGATATGTAAAATCAGGAGGGGCATGTGAGGTTAAATAAATATATTGCGTCATGTGGAGCGGCTTCTAGACGAGGAGCCGATACACTTGTTGAGGTTGGTAAGGTCACAGTTAACGGCTGTGTGGTGAAAACCCACGGCATGGATATTGATGTTCATAAAGATACGGTCTGCGTTGACGGTGTGATACTAAGACCGGAACAAAAAAAGGTTTATATTATGCTGAACAAACCCGCCGGTGTGTTGTCTACCTGCCGAGATGACAGAGGACGAAAGACCGTTCTTGACATTGTACACGATGTGGATGAGAGACTTTTTCCTGTCGGGCGATTGGATTACGACACGGAAGGTATGCTGCTCTTGACAAACGACGGAGACTTCGCATATCAATGCACCCACCCAAAACATGAGCAAGACAAAACTTACTATGCTGAAGTGAACGGTGAACTGACAAGCACGGCCTTGAGCACGCTTGAGCAAGGCGTCATTATTGACGGACGAATAACCTCAAAGGCAAAGATTAAGGTATTAAACAAATCGGGCAATCAAACAAAGCTGCAAATCACCATTCACGAGGGAAGAAACAGACAGGTGAGGAAGATGTTCGAGGCCGTTGGCTGTCATGTGTCTTACCTCAAAAGAACTGCAATCGGGAATTTAACAATCGGAAATTTAGCACTGGGTCAGTGGAGATATTTGACCGGGAAGGATTTTTCGCTTCTCGGCATTATTTTGTTTCCAAAAAGCGATAAACAATGATATAATTATTTGTGAAAATATGAACAATGAAAAATAAAAGGATTAATTTAAAGGAATATAGGGGATCAACGTAGAATATCGAATGTGGGCGAAAATTAGTATTTAATTGCTGTTTTTTTATATAGACAGTTTTTATTGAATTTCAGATGGAGGTTTTACTACATGAGCGAACTAAATGGGTTTGACTTACTGGCTCAAAAGAGACAAGCTGCTTCCATGGGGGGCGGCAAAGAGCAGACAGACGCCCAGCACGCTAAGTCTAAGATGACTGCTCGAGAGCGCATCGAAAAGCTGCTGGACGCTCAAAGCTTCGTCGAGACGTACGCATTTGTTGAGCACTCGAATGCCATGGAAGGCCTGAAAGAGGTCAGCGCTCCGGGCGAGGGTGTTGTGACAGGTTACGGTACGATCGACGGCCGAGGTGTCTATGTCTTCTCTCAGGATTACACGGTACTGGGCGGAGCAATGGGAACCATGCATGCACGCAAGATCTGCAAGCTTTTAGAACTTGCGGGCAAAACAGGGCTTCCTGTTGTCGCGCTTCTCGATTCCATGGGGGCAAGAATCGGCGAAGGAGCGGGTGCGCTGGAAGGTTTTGGCGGCATTCTATGCAAGATGGCCGAACTCTCCGGTGTTGTACCGATTATCACAGTGGTCTGCGGACAATGCGCCGGTACGGCCGCGTTCTTTGCACCATTAAGCGATTTTGTGTTTATGACAGAAGGCGTCAGCGGTGTCTTTACAACAGCTCCGGGTGCTTTCAATGAGATGGGCAAAGCATCAGATGCGGATGCGTTGGGCGGCGCTGCAGTGCATGCCGAGAAAACAGGTCTTGCTCATTTCAAGTGTGCCAGCGAAGACGATACATTCTATTATGTACATCAACTTTTATCTTATCTTCCCGATAACAACATTGTGGATGCACATTTGGCTGATTGCACAGACGATTTAAATAGAATGATTCAAAATTACGAAGATGCATATGACATAAGAGAAATGATTAGTTCCGTCATGGACAACAGCGTTTTTCTTGAATGCCAAGCGTCTTTTGCACCGGCGATATTAACCGGATTTGCACGTATCAACGGACGCAGTGTCGGCGTGGTTGCCAATTCGCCGGGCGCGGAAATCGATGCCAGAAGTGCCGAAAAAGCCGCGGGCTTTGTCAGTTTCTGTGATGCATTCGGGCTTCCGGTTGTGACGTTTGTCGATACGCCGGGATTTGTTAAGGATAAAGCTCAGGAACAATGCTGCCTGATTCCGTCCGGCGGAAGGCTGATGCGCGCTTATGCGGAAGCCACTGTGCCGATGCTGACTGTTATAGCCGGCAAGGCGATTGGTTCGGGTTATGTGGCCATGGGCCCCAAAGCGATGGGCGCAGATATGGTTTTTGCATGGCCAAATGCTGAAATTTCCTGTTTGTCCGCCGATGCAGCTGCAGTTATCATGATGGAGGATACCGTTCTTGGTTCTGATAAGCCGATTGAAGCGAGAAAAGAAGCAGCAGACACATATGCCAAGACTTTTGGTTCTCCGTGGGAAGCGGCAAAAATGGGTTATGTCGATGAAGTAATCTATCCTTCCGAAACACGCCAGCGTCTGGTGGGAGCTTTGGAGCTTGCAGTGGGCAAACGCGATAGTAAACTGCCAAAGAAGCATGGCACAAGGCTGTAAAGAAGGGGGATTAAATTATGCTGGAACATCTGATCAGTCTGTCTGATGCCGCAACAGCGGCTGCGACAACTGCCGAGAGTACCGGATCATTTGCGGATAACCTCGGTCTTGGCGGAAGTGTGGCTGCGATGGGGCTGTCCATTGTTTTCTTAGGGCTTGTCTCGCTGATTGTAATTACTGTGGTTTACCCAAAGATTACGAGAGCATTGCTTGCTAGGTCAGGGAAAGCAAAGGCAGAAAAAGCTGAAAAATTAAAGCAGCAGAAACCTGTTGTTGCAGAAATGAAAGCGGCGCCTGTCGCAGCAGAACCTGCTGAAGACGATGCGCTGATAGCGGTGATCACAGCGGCCATTGCGGCAAGCCTTGGAACGTCGGCAAACGGAGTCGTGGTGAAATCAATTGAGCGTACCGGCCAGAATGTGCCATCCTGGGGTGCAAGAGGCCGTATTGAACAAGTTTATAATAGATTCTAACAATTTGATAGGGAGGCTAATGAATTATGCGTAAATTTATGATCAACGTAAATGGCACAAGCTACAACGTGGAAGTGGAAGAACTCGGTGGTTCCTCGGCTCCTGCAGCAGCACCGGCTGCGCCGGCGGCCGCTCCTGCACCTGCCGCGGCAGCAGCACCGGCTGCGCCGGCCGCTCCGAAGGCAGCGGCACCTGTGGCAGACGGCACCCAGGTGAATGCACCGATGCCGGGAAATATCCTTGATGTCAAGGTCAGCGTCGGCGATACGGTTGCCGAGGGCGATGTGCTTATGATCCTTGAAGCTATGAAAATGGAGAATGAAATTCTTGCGCCTGCTGCCGGCAAGGTGGCCTCGGTGCAGGTCGCTAAGGGTGCAAGTGTGAACTCCGGTGATGTGCTGGCTGTTTTAGCGTAGCATATCAATTGAGAAGGAGGTCAACACATGCAGGATTTTAATCTAGGTCAATCCCTACTCGATTTTTTTAATTCGATGGGATTCGCCACAATAACGTGGCAGCAGATTGTCATGCTGCTAATCGGGTGCATACTGCTGTATCTGGCCATCGTAAAAAAATATGAGCCTTTGCTGCTTGTACCCATTGCATTCGGCATGATACTCGCAAATCTGCCCGGTGCAGGTTTAATGGAACATCCATATGAAGTGCTCAATCTCGTTCCCGCAGCCGAGACGGCAGAGCAGGGGACGAACTATGTGGTCACTCATGCAGATGCCTACACAAACGGCGGTTTGCTTTACTACTTATATCAGGGCGTTAAGCTCGGCATTTATCCGCCACTCATTTTCTTGGGTGTCGGTGCAATGACAGACTTTGGACCGCTGATCGCAAATCCGAAGAGCTTGCTTTTAGGCGCAGCCGCACAGCTTGGTATATTCGTGGCTTTTATCGGCGCTTTACTTCTTGGCTTTTCAACAAACGAAGCGGCATCCATCGGCATCATCGGCGGTGCGGACGGCCCGACAGCGATATTCCTTACGTCGAAGCTGGCACCGTGGCTTCTTGGGCCCATCGCCGTGGCAGCGTATTCATACATGGCGCTTGTGCCTGTGATACAGCCGCCCTTCATGAAGTTGTTAACAACCAAGAAAGAACGTAGTATTGAGATGAAGCAGCTGCGTGAGGTCAGCAAAACGGAAAAAATCATTTTCCCGATTGTGGTGACGATATTCATTTCTTTGCTGTTGCCCGCTGCAGCGCCGCTTATCGGCATGCTTATGCTGGGTAACTTGTTCAGAGAGTGTCTTGTGGCTGACAGACTCAATAAAACGGCTCAAAACGAGCTGATCAACATCGTCACCATATTCCTTGGTGTGACTGTTGGTGCCACAGCGAATGGTGAGACGTTCTTGAAATTAGAGACTCTTGGAATAATATTAATGGGTCTGGCTGCATTCATTTGCGGAACAATAGGTGGTACACTTCTTGGCAAACTCATGTGCAAGCTTTCAGGCGGCAAGATCAATCCGCTGATCGGCAGCGCGGGTGTATCCGCTGTGCCGATGGCGGCCAGAGTGTCGCAGAAAGTCGGGCAAGAAGCCAACCCGAAGAATTTCCTGTTGATGCACGCTATGGGCCCGAATGTGGCTGGCGTTATCGGCAGTGCCGTGGCGGCGGGCATATTGCTCTCGCTGTTCGGTTCATAAAAAAGGAGAATAGGAGGTTTAAATAGATGGGAAAAGTTCATATTACAGATACAATACTTAGAGACGCGCATCAGTCCCAGGCGGCCACGCGCATGAGAACATCTGAAATGCTGCCCGTAACAAAGCTTCTGAATGAAGCCGGTTACTGGTCGCTGGAAATGTGGGGTGGCGCGACATTTGACTCCTGCCTTCGTTTCCTCAACGAGGATCCGTGGGAGAGACTGCGCACATTAAAAAAAGCGATGCCGGATACAAAAATGCAGATGCTGCTTCGCGGCCAAAATATTCTTGGCTATCGTCATTATTCAGATGATGTGGTGGATTTGTTTGTCCAGAAAGCCATTGAAAACGGTATTGATGTCATCAGGATCTTCGACGCGCTCAATGATCCGAGAAACATGAAGCGCGCTATTGAAGCCACAAAGAAATTTGGGGGCGTTTGTGAAGCGGCTATTTCCTATACAACCAGCCCGGTTCATACGCGCGAATATTTTGTGAAGCTCTCTAAGGAGCTTGAAAAAATGGGTGCAGACACGATCTGCATAAAGGACATGGCGAATCTGCTGCTTCCTTACGAAGCTTTTGAGCTTGTCAAGGAGCTGAAAAAAGCAGTAAAGGTACCGATTCACGTGCATACTCACAATAAGACGGGCACCGGCGATATGGTTTATCTTAAGGCCATCGAAGCCGGCGCGGACATCGTTGACTGTGCGCTCTCGCCGTTGGCTAATGGTACGGCTCAGCCCTGTACAGAGTCTCTTGTGGCTACGCTTCAGGGTACAGAATATGACACGGGTATGGATATATTGCATCTGAATAAAATCGCTGCGCATTTTAAAGGCATCGCGGCAAGATTGAAGGACGACGGCTACCTGAAACCCGGCGTGCTGGGTGTGGATATTAAGACACTGATTTACCAGGTACCGGGCGGCATGTTCAGCAACCTGTTAAGCCAGCTGGAAAAGGCCGGACAAAGCGACAAGCTGGATGAGGTGCTGCAGGAGGTTCCGCGCGTCAGAGAAGAGTTTGGTTATCCGCCGCTCGTAACACCCACAAGCCAAATTGTCGGCACACAGGCGGTGTTCAACGTCATCGCAGGCGAACGCTATAAGATGGTCACAAAAGAGAGCAAGGCGCTGCTGCGCGGCGAATACGGTCAGCTGCCTGCCGAGGTGGATCCGGATGTGCGCAAGAAATGCATTGGTGATGCTCAGGTTATCACGCACAGACCCGCTGATGACCTCGCGCCTGAGCTCGATAAGCTTAGAGAAGAAGTTAAACCGTGGATGGAGCAGGAAGAAGATGTGCTATCATACGCACTGTTCCCGCAGGTGGCTCAGAAGTTCTTTGAGTTCCGTCAGGCTCAAAAATACGGTGTAGACTCATCGGTGCTGGATAAAGATAACATGATTCATCCTGCATAACGCTTAATCCAGAGTTTTTTGGATAGAATAGTCATACACCTCCAAAAAGCGTTGAAATTTTTGGAGTGATGGATTATGATTAATCGAGAATAATTTATCTATTTTAAAGGAGGACAATAAATATGGCAATTAAAGTTGGTATCAATGGTTTTGGTCGTATCGGAAGATTGGTTTTCCGTGCGTCCGTCAGCAACCCCAATATCGAGGTTGTGGGCATTAACGATCCTTTTATCGATCCTGAGTACATGGTTTACATGCTCAAATACGATACGGTGCATGGCCGTTTCAACGGAACAGTTGAGAACGAAGAAAATGCTATTATCGTCAATGGCAAAAAGATCGCTGTTTATGCGGCAATGAATCCATCTGAGATTCCGTGGAGCGCATGTGGTGCGGAATACGTTGTTGAGTCCACTGGTGTGTTCACCACAACAGAAAAAGCAAGCGCTCATTTGGCCGGCGGTGCGAAAAAGGTCGTTATATCGGCTCCTTCCAAGGATGCGCCAATGTTCGTTATGGGCGTGAACCAGGATTCTTACAATTCAGATATGAAGGTTGTATCCAACGCTTCATGCACAACAAACTGCTTGGCTCCTTTGGCCAAGGTTGTTGACGATAACTTCGGTATACTTGAAGGTTTAATGACCACTGTGCATGCCACTACGGCCACACAGAAAACGGTTGACGGCCCTTCCAAGAAGGACTGGAGAGGCGGCAGAGGTGCTGCGTTTAACATCATTCCGTCGTCTACAGGCGCTGCGAAAGCTGTTGGCAAGGTTATCCCCAAGCTCAACGGCAAACTGACAGGTATGGCTTTCCGCGTTCCCACGGCTGACGTTTCCGTCGTTGACTTGACAGTGCGTCTTGAGAAGGCCACCACATACGATGAGATCAAGGCTGCGATGAAGGCTGCTGCCGATGGCGAACTCGCCGGTATTCTTGGCTACACAGAAGATAAGGTTGTGTCTTCCGATTTCATCGGCGATGCAAGAACAAGCATATTCGATGCCGATGCAGGTATCATGCTCTCGCCCAACTTCGTCAAGCTCGTATCTTGGTATGACAATGAGTGGGGCTACAGCAACAAAGTGCTCATGCTCATCGAGCACATGTCGAAAGTCGACAACAAATAAGATAACGGCTTTATATTAAATATAAAGCGGTCTTCTAAAGACACTTTGCAGGGTTCCGTTCACTATTCGTGAACGGAACCCTGTTTTCATCCAAGTGTGAAGAATATACACAACAGAAGTCCACAGCGACGGTATTATGGGCAATGCTGCAGAGCATTTTTAGCACGCATTTTTATACTCTATTTTGTGTATATCAATATTTTTTGTATAAAGTATATTATGGATGTATAGTATTGTGTTGACATTGGAAAATTAATCATATAGTATAATATACATATATTATCATTTTACTCAAAGAACAATTATTGTTTTTTTGAAAGGGGATTCGAGAGCATGACGGTCACGAAGCCTATTTACGATTACATTTTTCAGCACCTCGCAGAATTTCATAACAACAAAATGAAGATAATAAACAGCTTTGCATATGACTTTGATGAATATATGCAAATGTTGAATTTTGCAAAAAAGTATATCAACAAATGTGAGCGTTTTTTAGGCGATGCAACGACGATAGATGGCAATGATGAGCTGCCATTCGTCATTTTTAACTGCATTGTACGACTGAGTTCGGATAGTGATGAAGAATTGTCATGCTGTATCACGCTCCCAAAAGAAGAATATGAACTTGCTCTGGCAGCATATAACGTGACCCCAATTCCCTGCAACTTACCACCAGCTCGAGAGCTAATATTTAAAAGATGCGGAGAAAGCGTTGTATTCGAGAATAGCGGAGAAAGTCATACATATACGATAAGACGTATTGAGCTCAACCCATTTATTCCATTGGATCAAAATGAATTATGAGACATTACACAAAACACGCATAAAATTATCTTAAAGTATCCGAATAAAGCCTTTTATAAACTCCACATAATCCATTATAAAAAAGAAAGCATCTATTAGATTGTTTTTTCTTATACCCATTATTCATCTCATTGAAATAACCGTTTCATTTTAAGCTATTTATGTTTACATATATACGTTAAGGCTGAAAGTAACATAGGGAGGCATTATCATTGGATAGCAATTTCAGACTTCGAGTCAATATAATTATTTGTGTTATTATTTTAATAGGTTTTGTTGCAGTCGGGACCACAAGCTATACCACCTACAGCGACACAATAAAAGACGATATTGTCAATATATCAAAACTGACTGCCACGAATATCTATTCAGATATCAGAAATGAACTGACTAAACCGATATTTGTTTCCCTCACGATGGCAAACGATAATTTTTTAAAGAATTGGCTAAAAGAAGAGGTAGATGCAAAAGATATCTCATCCCATCAAAATGAACTTCAGAAATACTTACTCGGAATAAAGTCCAAGTATAACTATAACTCTGTATTTCTGGTTTCCGAGACATCAAAATACTATTACCATTACAATGGTATCAATAAAATTGTCAGCGAAACAGACAACCATGACCAATGGTATTACACATTTCTTGATAGCGGTCTGGCATATGATCTTGATGTTGATAACGACCAAGCCAATCAAAATCAGTTGACTGTTTTCGTCAACTGCAGAATTACTGATGACAGCGGAAGATTAATGGGTGTGACAGGTGTCGGTCTGGAAATTAACCATGTACAAAACTTACTTAAAACATTCGAGGATGAGTTCCAACTTGATGCGGTGCTTTTTAATCAAGAAGGCGCGATTCAAGTTCACTCTAATTCGGTTGTCATTGAGAATGGAAATATATTTGACAATGAGATGCTCAGTCAGAAAGAGGAAGAAATCACTGCAAATACGAAATCACTTGAAATCATTCAGTCTCAGACATCGCAATTTAATGGGTATTATATTACCCGATACATTGAAGATCTGAACTGGTATCTGCTTGTGAAGAAAGACACATCGGTATTGGAAGAATCCTTTAAATCACAGTTGGTCAAGCTGATCATCGTATACCTCTTGATTGCGTCAGGCGTACTGCTTATTGTCAACATAATTATTAAGAAAAACGGCAGAGCCATGATGAGTATGAGCAAGACCGATTTGCTGACAAATCTGTTAAACAGACGCGGGTTCAACGAAAATATCCAGAAAGTCTTAGGAGATATTTCTGAGTCAAAGCCGTTTTATGTTTTCGTATTTGATATTGACAATTTCAAGAACGTCAATGACACTCATGGTCACTTGGTGGGGGATAACGTTTTAAAGGAAGTAAGCCGCATGGCGTCCGAAATGTTTACCGGAAAAGGTGCTATCTCAAGATGGGGCGGAGACGAATTCGCAGGATATATTTTTGGGGAAAAAGAAGATGTCAGGAAAGATATAGATCGTTTTTACCAGCGCCTTAAAGAAGCGCCGGGACACAGCCTGTACGGCACAACAGTCAGCATGGGGATTACCCGGGCTTATTCTATCGATACCGTAGATACACTAATATATCGGGCTGACAGGGCGTTGTATGAAGCCAAAGGAACCGGAAAAGCGAAATATTGCATATTGGATGAGAAGGAGAGGTCCACGCAATAAAAGACGATCGTTAGACATTTGATATCATGCCAATTGAACGCACTAATCGTTTGTGATATATTGGAGATGGTTTTGATGCTTATTGTGCATCATAATAACTTATTTTCTGTTAAGGAGATAATACGAGTTGACATATCATAACGAAAAACTATTTGCTCTCAAGGGCAATATTATATTTACAAAATCAAAGGCGCAGTTTACAGTCTTTGAGAATGGATATATTGTCTGCGAAGATGGCATCATCGCGGATGTTTTTGAGCAGCTACCCGACCGCTATGCGGATATCCATGTCATTGATTACGGCGATAAAGTTATCATTCCGGGTTTGGCGGATCTGCATACCCATGCGCCTCAATTCGCTTTTCGCGGGCTTGGTATGGACTTGGAACTGCTGCCGTGGCTTAAAAAATATGCATTTAAAGAAGAGAGAAAATACTCAGACGACGATTATGCAAAGTCTGCATATGAAACCTTCTGCCGCGCGTTAAAAAAGAGCGCCACCACACATGCGGCCATTTTTGCGACTTTGCATAACAACGCCACAAATATTCTGATGGAACTGCTTGAAAAGACGGGCGTAAATACTTTTGTCGGCAAAGTCAATATGGATCGAAACAGCCCGGAATATTTGATTCAATCAACACAGACTTCTATTTCAGAAACCGATTTGTGGATTAGAGAATCCTTAGAAAAATACACAAGGACAAAACCGATTTTAACACCAAGATTTGTTCCATCTTGCACGGATGAGCTCATGGATGCTCTTGGTCAGATGGCTCTGAAATACAAACTACCGGTCCATTCGCATTTATCGGAAAACAAATCTGAGATAGAGTGGGTGAAGCAGCTACACCCGGATTGCAGTTCCTACAGCTGCGTATATGACAAATATGGCCTGTTTGGAAAAGCAGTACCCACTATCATGGCACACTGCGTTTATCTCACTGAAGATGAACTGGCGTTAATAAAGGAAAATGGTGTTTTTATCGCCCATTGCCCGCACTCTAATACAAATGTATCGAGCGGCATTGCGCCTGTTCGTGAGCTTCTCGACCGAGATTTAAATGTGGGTCTCGGCAGTGATGTCGCCGCAGGTTCTTCCATATCAATTTTCAGTGCAATTTCGCATGCCGTTCAGGTATCTAAGCTTTATAGCGTTATCATCGATAAGGACAAAGAACCGCTGACATTGTCAGAAGCGTTTTATATGGCGACAAAAGGCGGCGGCAGTTTTTGGGGCAAGGCGGGAAGCTTTGAGCCGGGATTTGAAATGAGCGCCGTGGTTATCGATGATGGAGAATTGAATCAACTCAATCGATTTGCCATAGAAGAGCGTTTGGAACGCATTGTCTATCTTTCGACTGATGAACAGATCGCCGCCAAGTATGTCAACGGAAAAAACATCATGAACAACAACTAAGAAAACAGTACTTAGGTAAATACAAGTCCCGGACGCATGCCACGGGACTTTTTTCAAGTTAGCGAGTATTCTCATCCGCATGTTATGATATACTTGATTAATATAGGAAATTCGCACAAGGGAAGGATCGTATGGAATTTACCAATAAGCTCAAGGATTTTAAGATATACATGAAAGACATCGAATATTTCAACTGCGCCTTAAGCACGCTATACTGGGACGCGCGGGTCAGTATCCCTAAAAAGGGTGCGCCGTATCGCGGGGATGTCTTGGGTTTCCTTTCGTCAGAAATGTATAAGCGCCAGACGTCGCCAGAAATCAAAAGCTATATTGACTATTTTCTAAGCTCCGAAGATGCGGATAAAATCACCAGAGCGATGGCCGATCAGGCGAAACGAGAGTATGACCGCTCGATGCTGATTCCCGAAGATCGATACCGGGCGTATGTTATCGCGGTTTCAGAGTCGGAGGCGGCTTGGGAGCAAGCCAAGGACAAAGCCGATTTCAACCTGTTTAAGCCGCACCTTGACAAGTTGATTGCTTTTAACCGCGAGTTCATTGAATATTGGGGCTATGAAGATAGCAAATATGATAAGTTGCTGGATTATTATGAGCCTGGCATAACGGTAAAGAAACTCGATACCATTTTCACCGAACTGAAAGACGCGATTATTTCGCTGCTTGACAGAATCAACGCCAGCCAAAGAAAGCCGAATAACGCATTTTTACGAAGCGACTATCCAGTTGACGCGCAGCGCAGGTTGTGCGATTCCGTGCTTAAAAAAATGGGCTATGATCTTAATGCGGGACGCGTTGACGTAAGCGTTCATCCGTTCACAGTAACGCTCGGTCATAACGATGTACGTATCACGACCCATTATTATATAAAGGAATTTCAAAGTGCGCTGTTCAGCTGCATACACGAGGGCGGTCACGCGATCTATGAGCAGAATATATCCGACAAGCTGACAGGCACGATGCTCAAGACCGGCGCTTCAATGGGCATACACGAATCCCAGTCACGGCTTTATGAGAACATTATTGGCCGCAGCCGCGCGTTCTGGACGTACTTTTATCCCGAGACGCAGGAGCTATTCCCGCAGTTCAAGCCGATTCCGCTGGACGACTTCTACAAGGGTATCAACGTTGTGCAGCCTTCACTGATTCGCATAGAATCGGATGAACTGACGTACAGCCTGCACATCATCATTCGCTATGAGCTGGAGAAAGCGATATTTAACGGCGATGTGAGCACCGAAGAGCTGCCTGCGCTGTGGAATAAGAAATACAAGGAGTACTTAGGCGTGGAGCCCCAAAACGATTCGGAGGGGATTCTGCAGGATATGCACTGGTCGAGCGGCAACTTCGGCTATTTCCCAAGCTATGCGCTCGGCAATCTCTATGGCGCACAGTTTATGCAGGCGCTTAAAAAAGATATGCCGGACATCGCGCAGCACATCACCAAGGGTGATCTATTATCCTTAAACGACTGGCTGAAGAAAAACATTCATGAGCACGGCGCTGTTTATCATCCGGAAGAGTTAATCAAAAAGGTGACGGGGGAGAAGCTGAACGCCAAATACTTCATCGATTATCTAAACGCCAAATACAGTGATATATACGGGTTCTGATATATGTGCTATTAGATTTTGCCTCGGTTAAAGCCGGGGCTTTTATTTTTTCGTCTGATGCTGTAATATTATGAAGGCAAGCAGAGGGTAGACATTAGATATATGAGCAATTGTACAATGATGTCTAATGTGACATTATAGCAATAATAAGCATTTTCGGAGAGGATAATGCTTGACTATCCTACAAAGCTTTTGTAGGATTGCTTGCATTATATTATTTGATGTTAGAAACCATATTGACGCAAAATGTTGAAGATATAAAAACTGACTGATACTATAAAAAAGAAGGTGAATTATGGAGACAATGTTAGTTGAAACTGTGCAAACAGGCCTATCTACTTCAGATTGGATTCAAATAATTTCTGCAGCAGCTACATTTATTATCAGTGTTATTTCCGTAATTATCGCAGTCATTGCTATTCGACAGACAAAAAAAGCAACTGAGACTGCAGCGAATGATTTACATGAAACAACACGTGGTAATGTTGGAATCTCCTATGATATGATTCAACACTCGAAATCAAAACCAGTGGGGTATATTTTAGTTAAGAATTATGGAGCAGCTCCCTTGCGATTTGAACAATTTGATTATGACCAAGCATTACTCGATAATAATCAGAATCAAAATAAAGATGCATTTAAAACCCAATTTGATAGAATGAAGAATGTTACACTAGCCCCTGGCCAGGCGATACGCATTATGTTCATTGAAAAAAACACATCAGCTCATGACTACCGTTTTACGTTTAGATATAAAACAAGCGGAAGATATTATGATGACGAGGTATATATTAATGTTGCAGCGATTACAGGTATTCTAAAAGGCAAACTTATAACTAAAGACTATGAGGAATCGCAAGCTGTAATTCTTGCCGAAATTGCCGAGAGGATGATGTAATCTCTATACAAGAGTCGTATTTTTCTACTTCCCATTATGGGTATTATAGGCTAGTGGCTTACTACACATTATCCATATAATCACTCACCATAAGTCGGACAGGGGAGTCGTATAAAACGCATCAAAAAAGCCCGCAATTGCGGGCTTTCGATCTGGTGCGAGAAACAGGACTTGAACCTGCACGGGTGTGACCCCACTAGAACCTGAATCTAGCGCGTCTGCCAGTTCCGCCATTCTCGCAAACTGACAATAAAATGGTGGAGGGAGGTGGATTCGAACCACCGAAGTCGTTGACAACAGATTTACAGTCTGCTCCCTTTGGCCACTCGGGAATCCCTCCAGATGGAGCTGATGATGGGACTCGAACCCGCAACCTGCTGATTACAAATCAGCTGCTCTACCGATTGAGCTACATCAGCGAAAGTGGTGCCTCAGGACAGAATCGAACTGTCGACACAGGGATTTTCAGTCCCTTGCTCTACCAACTGAGCTACCGAGGCAAGTATTAATGGCGACCCGGAAGGGACTCGAACCCTCGACCTCTAGCGTGACAGGCTAGCGTTCTAACCAACTGAACTACCGGGCCATATTTTTTTGGTGGGGCCTCAGGGACTCGAACCCCGGACCGATCGGTTATGAGCCGACTGCTCTAACCAACTGAGCTAAGGCCCCACAACCTTAAAGCTGAGAATGGTGACCCCTAGGAGAATCGAACTCCTGTTACCGCCGTGAAAGGGCGGTGTCTTAACCGCTTGACCAAGGGGCCATGTTTCTGTCTCATATCACGAGAGATACCTGGTCGGGGTGGAGGGACTTGAACCCCCGGCCCCATGCTCCCAAAGCACGTGCGCTACCAAACTGCGCTACACCCCGTGTGTTTTTCGCGACGAAGTATAATATACAGTATTCTCAAACTAATGTCAACTGATTTTCAGCATTATTTTTGCATTGTTTCGACATAGGCAAATACGTGATGAAAAAGGCAAAAAACGGCTGCTTATCGAGAAAACGTGTGCGATAAGTTGATAATTTTCAGACGAATGATTATAATATTTTTACATGCATATATAGAACTAGAAAGGTTACTTAAAATTCGTGATTGAGAAATTGAAGGCGTATATAGCAAATAATGAACTTACATATTGTATAGAAACTTACGGCTGCCAGATGAACACCCATGAGAGCGAAAAAATCGCGGGCGTTCTTGAAGCCTTGGGATATTGTCCTGTGGCGGAAAAAGCAGAGGCGAATCTTATCATATTTAACACCTGCTGTGTGCGTCAGCATGCCGAAGCGCGGCTCTACGGCAACGTTGGCGCGCTTAAAGACCACAAAAACAATGTCAAGGGTGCACTGATAGCGGTATCCGGCTGCGTGATGCAGCAGGAGGGCGCTGCGAAGAAGCTGATGAAGCGTTTTCCCTTCGTCGATATCGCATTTGGCACAAACGGTATACACAGGCTGGAAAGCATGCTCTATGACGCGCTGATCGAAGGAAAACGCGCTTTATGTGTGGATGAGGATGAAACCATCATTGAGGACGTACCGATCAGACGGGATGACGCACCAAACGCATTTGTCAACATTATATACGGCTGCAATAACTTCTGTACATACTGTATCGTGCCGTATGTACGCGGGCGCGAACGCAGCCGTCAGCCGCACGACATCATCAAAGAAGTCGAAGAGCTGAATAAAAAAGGCATATCGGAAATCACGCTGCTCGGACAGAATGTGAATTCATACGGTAATGACATGTCGGCGGATATCACTTTTGTGAACCTGTTAAAACGCATTGATTCGGAAACGGATATCAAACGTTTGCGTTTTATGACATCGCATCCCAAAGACATGTCTGACGAGCTTATCGAATGCTACGGCAGTCTGAAAAGCCTTTGCGAGCATATCCATCTGCCCGTTCAGTCGGGCAGCAGCCGGGTGCTGAAGCTCATGAACAGACGATATACGCGTGAACATTACTTGGGCCTTATCGAGCGCTTAAAGGCGCGTGTGTCCGATCTGGCTGTCACCACCGATATAATTGTCGGGTTCCCGGGGGAGACAGAGCAGGACTTTGAGGATACACTCTCGCTCGTTAAGCAAGTAGGGTTTGATGCGGCGTATACGTTTGCATATTCCAAACGTACCGGTACAAAAGCGGCCGATATGGAAAACCACCTTGATAAACAGACGATGAGTGAGAGGCTGGCGCGTTTGAATGCGCTGGTAAAGGACTCCATGCGAGAAAGAAACAGCGCGTATCTTGGACGCACTGTGCAGGTGCTTGCCGAGAGCCCAGGCAAAAGAGGCAGAAGTGAAATCAGCGGACGCACCCGCACCTCCAAAACCGTGAGTTTTGAAGGAAGCGCGGAAGACATCGGCAAATACGTGATGGTCAAGATCGACAAAGTGATGGCGCATACGCTTCGCGGCGTACGCGTATAAGGAGAGCGGTAAATTTGAACCGAACGGTTTTTGATCAAAAGAAAAATCATGTGGCAATATTTTTCGTTATCATATTGATTCTTGTTCTAGCTGCCGGTATTTATTTGTTTTTATGTAAAATGTGGGCCGAATCTGAAATGTCGGCACTTAAAAACGCAGATTATTCGGTATCTCAGGCGGTAAAGGGAGATCAGACGGATGCACCCGGTCTGCCGGTCTCCAAAGAAAATGAATACCCGTCAGCCATCGATGTTTTTAAGACGCCAATGGGCTTTGCCATTGTGAGCTATTCGCAGAACTGGACGGGAGACAGCCTTAAAGATATCTATGATGAGCTGACAGCAAACAAACATGGTAAAGAAATGTATGCCATATCTGAAGTGAATATTTATCCGGGTGAGTCTGCGCTGGGTTCGGGAGGCAGCGTCGCAGGAACGCATGTCACTCAGCAAAATAGTTATTCAGTGTTTTTCCATTTGCCGGAGATTGTGCCGGATTCACTGCAATACCTATTCAATTCAACCAAGAGTACAATAGAGCTTTACAACATGGACGAGTACGATGACGTATCTCAGGTTGCAAGAACGATATCGCATGAGTACGGGCATCATTATACGATGTATTACTTTATGCAAAACGATGAGGCGGCCAAAGATTCGGATTATTACCGCTTAAGGGGCATTAGCGACTTCGATCACGATGTTTTTTATGACATTGAAAGCGAATACTACGAGAACCATATGTGGAGTCTTTATGAGCTTGCTGCAGAGGATTATGTGCAGTTGCTGGGCAGCCCGGGGGCAAAACAGCCAAGAGAATACCTCGATGTTTTTGATGTGCTTGAAAACTACAAAAAATATAAGGATTATAAAGCCTATGCGGATGCGTCCGTATCCAACGTGTATCCTCAGGAAAACATTTATATACCCCTTGCACACGAGGTTAACGGTCTTCGCGATTATTATTTTTCTTTTATCGGTGAACAAAGTGATACGGAAGATTTAGAGCATGCAGACTTCAGCCTCACAATGACGGAACATGAAAATTACGGCTATACGTATTATGAAATTGCATGGGATAAAACAACAGCCGATCCTGACTCGCTGTACACGCTTATCTGCTTCAGTGAAAACGGCGACATCTTCTTACCTGTGAGAACAGTACTGGGCAACGAGACACCAGTGGCCCGTGTGGGCACGGCGGTTAAGCTGTCCGGCATCACGCTGACAACGCTGAAAAACGGTATCACAGATGAAGACAGATATTTTAAACTGTATGTGACATGGCCCGACGGACGCATGCAGTCATCTGAAATGTTTTATGCGGACTTTTGATGCACGCTTGTGTTTGATTTTACGAACGACCACGGAAGACATTATAATCACGATACAAAGACCGGCAGCAATACCGCAAATGAGAATCAGTGCGTCGTTGCGCTTAGCCGTTCTTTCAAGCTCGTTATATCTCTGAATATTCGCCGCATTTTCTTTCTGCGTTTCTAGCTTTAGTGTTCTTTTCTCGCCATAATTCAAATGCCATATACATGTGCTGCCGTCACGGCTGTCCGCGTTGGTCTCAGTCACCTCACCGGGAAGGGTGATCGAGACTGTATACGCGCCTTGCTTGGCGCTGTTTTCCAGCGCAGACACCTGATCGGCAGGCATAACCTGTGATTCGTTTTGGCGGATGATATCGACCAAAGATACATTCGCTGATAGGCTGTAGGTATCCATAGAAAATGAAGGTATATAGGAGAAAGACACATCGCTGAATATGGAGTCTTGCGATGTGATTATGCCGCCAATTGCGTTGGCAGCGCTGTTTGCTGATTCAAAGTGTTGTGTTTTCTCGCCTGTCAGTATGGCCGTTTCGTTATCAGCGTAGATAGCTAAGCCTTTTTCAGCCCAGTAAGCTCCGATATGGCTTAGGTAAGATGACACATCCTGATTCGGTTCTTCAAAGGCCAGCCGGTAACGGATATTCATCGTGTTATCGTCTGTAAGCGTATATGAAAGGTCGACAGAAGCACAGGCCGAAAGGACAAATAATAGAAGAGCGAATATGAAAACAAGGCATGTCTTTTTCATTGCATACTCCCATCGTGGTTTAGAAAATTATAATCGAATCGTGGGCTTTTTTCAACAATATTGCGCTTTTATGTTATAATGTGATAACAAACTGTGGAGGGATGCTATGCCGGAACTGACACCTATGATGCGCCAATATGTGGCGCTCAAGGAGAAATATAAAGACTGTCTGCTCATGTACCGATTGGGCGACTTCTATGAAATGTTTTTTGAGGACGCGCTGACCGCGTCCCGCGAACTGGAAATCGTGCTGACAGGACGCGATTGCGGCCTGTCCGAGAGAGCGCCGATGTGCGGCGTGCCGCACCACAGCGTACAGGGCTATATCGATAAGCTTATCAAAAAGGGCCACAAGGTCGCGATATGCGAGCAGATTTCCGATCCCGCTCAGAGCAAAGGGATTGTGGAACGTGATGTGATACGCGTCGTCACGCCGGGTACAGTCACAGAAAACACAAGTCTTAATGAGGCAGACAACAATTTTATCCTATCTCTGGTTCACCGCGGAGATATGGTGGGACTATCATATGCAGATGTATCCACAGGTGTTTTTTGTATGTGCGAATGCAGTGCAGAAGAAGATTTTGCGTCTGTGAAGAGCGAAATCGCGCGCATCGTGCCGAGTGAGATTATATATAAAGAGGAAGACAAAGGTATTATCAAAAGCCTTGATGGCATTATCAAAGAGCAGAACATTTATGTGAGTGTCTATCCGTCGTTCACGTTTGAGCACGATGCAGCGATGGATTCGCTAACATCACATTTCGAGGTGGCTGGCCTTACGGGTTTCGGTGTTCAGGAAGACAGTATCGCTGTTGGCGCAGCAGGCGCTCTGATCGATTATTTGCGGGAAACGCAGAAAAATGCGCTTTCGCATATCAGTACAATTCGCATCAACGAAAAAATCGCTTATATGTCTCTGGACATGTTCACGCGCTCTAATCTTGAGCTGACAAAGACATTGCGTGACGGCAAAGTAAAAGGATCACTTTTTGGCGTTATCGACATAACAAGAACCGCAATGGGTGCGCGGCTGTTAAAGCGCTGTATCAACGAACCGCTGCAAGGTATGGGCGAGATCAATGAGCGTCTGGATGCGGTACAGGAAATCAAAGATAATCTGCCGTTAAGCGACAGCGTTTTGCAGGCGCTGGATGGCGTTTTTGACCTTGAAAGATTGATATCGCGTATTGCTTATGCGACGCTTGACGCACGCAACTGCCTTGCGATTAAAAAAACGCTGGGCCAGCTTCCGGTGCTTAAAGCGGCGCTTTCAGGCTGCCAATCCGGGCTGCTCAAGCGCCTGCACAGTGGGCTTGACTGCATGAACGATATCTATGAGCTGCTGGAATCGGCGATAGACGAGGAACCGCCTGTGGGCGTTATGGACGGCGGTATCATCAAGAAAGGCTACAATGCCGAAATTGATGAGCTGAAAGACGCTGCGCTCAAGGGTAAGGAGTGGATTGCGTCGCTCGAAGCATCGGAACGCCAGGAAACGGGAATCAAGAACTTAAAAATCGGTTTCAATAAGGTGTTCGGCTACTATCTTGAGGTCACAAAATCGTATCTTGAGCTTGTGCCTTACCGCTATATCAGAAAACAGACGCTAGCCAACTGTGAGCGTTTTATAACGCCTGAGCTTAAGGAGATGGAGGAAAAGCTCAGCGGTGCCGAAGGGAAATGCATTACATTGGAATATGAATGCTTTTTAGAAATCAGGAAGACGCTTTCAGATAATATAAAACGCTTTCAAAACGCGGCACAGGCCATCGCAATGGTGGATATGATAAGAAGCTTTGCGGCTGTCGCCTTTGAAAACAATTATACACGGCCGAAAATGATACCAACCGGAGATATTCAAATATCCGGCGGGCGTCATCCCGTCGTGGAATCGTTTGTGAAGCAGTCTTTCGTGAAGAACGACTGCCTGCTGACTGATGAACAAAACATCATGATCCTCACAGGGCCCAACATGGCGGGCAAGAGTACGTTTATGCGTCAGGTGGCGCTTATTGTTCTCATGGCTCATATGGGCAGCTTTGTACCAGCTGAAAGCGCCCAGATCTGTATCGTGGACAAGATTTTTACGCGTGTGGGCGCGTCGGATAACCTTGCTTCAGGGCAGAGCACGTTCATGGTGGAGATGAATGAAGTCGCCAACATCTTAAACAACGCAACGCCGAAAAGCCTTTTGATACTCGATGAAATCGGCCGCGGTACAAGTACGCTGGACGGGCTTTCCATCGCTTGGTCGGTCGTGGAGTTTATCAGCAGCCGCATCAAAGCCAAGACACTTTTTGCCACGCACTTTCATGAGCTTTCGGAGCTGGAAGGTGTTGTGGAGGGCGTCAGCAACTATTCGATTACCGTTAAAGAGATGGGTGACACCGTCATCTTCCTGCATAAGATCGTGCGCGGCGGCGCTGACCGAAGCTTTGGCATCGAGGTCGCCAAACTTGCAGGCGTTCCTTCTGATGTAACAGAGCGGGCTAAGGTAATCATGCAGGCGCTCAGTGAAAAAGACGACAGCATCTTGGCACAGAAAAAACAGGTGGACACATCGTTTGACAGGGATGAGCTTATCGATATGCTGCGGGATGTGAATATTGACAACATCACACCTCTTGACTCATTGAAGTTGTTAAGCGAAATCAAACACAGACTGTAACGGGGAGGCACAATGGGGGAGATCAGACGACTTCCGAAGAACGTATCCGATAAAATTGCAGCGGGGGAAGTGGTGGAAAGACCGCTCAGCGTTGCCAAAGAGCTTATTGAAAATGCGATTGACGCCGGAGCGAGTGCCGTGAGCATCAGCATCACGGGCGGCGGCATCAAGCAGCTTTGCGTCACCGATAACGGCAAAGGCATTTCCGCGGAGGATGCGGAGCTTGTGTTTGAGAAACATGCGACCAGTAAAATCTCGACCGAGAACGACTTGCATTTTATCAATACACAAGGGTTCCGCGGTGAAGCGCTTTCAAGCATCGCGGCTGTGTCTGTCGTGGAAATGAAGACAAAGCGCCGTGAGGATGAGCTTGGCACGCAGATACGCGTATCCGGCGGCAGAATGGACGGTATCAGTCCTGCGGGATTGCCGGACGGTACATCCGTGACTGTGAGCAATTTGTTTTATAATGTTCCCGCGCGGCTTAAATTTCTAAAATCAGAGCATCAGGAAGCTGCGTATGTATCGGATCTTGTGTCGAGGTATATCCTTGCTTTTCCGGAGATATCGTTCCATTACACCTCTCAGAGCAAGACAATTTATCATAGCCCGGGCAACGGCGACTTAAAAGACGCAATCTATTGCGTATACGGTGCCGCATTGATGGACAATATCGTTTATGTATCGGATGAAGCCAACGACATCAAGGTAAAAGGCTATGTATCGCGGCCGGGTGCGGTGATGAAAAACAGGCAAAAAGGATCGCTTTTTGTCAACAGACGCTTTGTCAGAAGCACAGCGCTGAATGATATGGTCAAAAGCGCGTACGGCACCACGCTGGTAAAAGGCGAATCGCCGTTCTACGCGCTCAATATTTCATTACCGCCGGGTTCGGTGGATGTCAACGTCCATCCCAATAAGCTGCAGGTGCGTTTCCACGACAACGCGGCAGTGGAGTACGTAATAAAAGAGGCTGTCGCACAAGCTTCCAAAGAAATCCGCGGCAATGTCATGATTGACATGCCCGCCCAGCCTGAAAAACCACGCAGCAGCGTGGAAATGCAAGCACCCAAGGAAGTGTTTCAAACCGCATTGTTTTCGGGTTTTGGCGGGTCGTCGCTTAAAGAAACAACGCTGTCTTCGCAGCCTGCTGAAACCTATGTTTATGAATCCCAGCATACTGCTGAAGACAGTCTGGATACAGAAGAAACGGCAGCCGAAGCGCCGCAGATTGACTATGAGCCTGTCGCCGCCATTGACGCACCGCAGAGCTATCGTATGATCGGCTGTTTTGCTAATACTTATGTGCTCGTTGAGCAGGGAGATGATCTTCTGATTATTGATCAGCATGCTGCGCATGAACGTTTATTGTATGACAAGTTTAGCAATCGTCAAAGCAGTGCGTCTCAGTCGCTGCTGACGCCTGCTGTACTCACTGTGTCTCATGCGCAAAAGCTGCTGATTGATGAAAACATTGATGTTTTTCAATCGCTTGGCTTTGATATTGAGCCTTTTGGCACGCTCGAATATAAGGTAGGCGCAGTGCCCATGGTTGTGTCAGGCATACCCGTGGCTGAGCTTATCAACGACGCCTTAAATGAAATATCAGAGAATCGAGGCAAAGAGGTGCTAAAAAGAGAGCTGATTATACGCGCGTCGTGCCGAAGCGCGGTCAAAGCGGGGGATAAACTTTCACAGCCCGAGCTGCTAAGCGTCGCGCAAAGCTTTTTGGACACGGGTGTGACACCGACTTGTCCGCACGGACGGCCCGTGATCACCGTGATCACCAAGAAGCAAATAGAAAAAAGCTTTAAGAGAGTATTATGAGACGGTTTATTATTCTAACCGGACCCACAGCGTCCGGAAAAACAAAGGTTTCCGTTGAGGTAGCAAAGCAGCTTGGCACACGCATTATATCCGCTGACAGCATGCAGATATACAAGGGCATGGATATAGGAACGGCAAAAGTGACCGAAGAGGAAATGCAGGGTATCAAACACGAAATGATTGATATCGTGAACCCAGATATGGCTTATTCTGCGGCAGAATTTCAAAAGCAAGCTTTTTCGTTGATTGAGAAGGCCAATAAGAACGGAGAAATTCCTGTCGTGGCAGGGGGAACGGGATTATATATAAATTCCCTGGTATACAACTTAGATTTTGGTGTTACACCCAATAATGACACGATTCGACAAAAGTATACACAACTTGCGGATGACAAAAGCACAGAATACTTGTATAATATACTGGAAAAAAAAGATCCTGAATATGCCAAAATCATTGCAAGAACCGACAAAAGGCGTATTATACGCCGCCTTGAGATTATAGAAACCAAGGGCGAAAGCGCATATGAATTCAGACAGTCCAACACGGATGATGATTATTTGATGATTGGGCTTACCTTACCGCGTGATATTCTCTACAAGCGTATTAATGCGCGTGTAGATGATATGATACAGATGGGGCTTGTGGATGAGGCGCGTCGTGTTTATGACGCATATGGTGATATTAACGCCCTAAAGGCCATAGGCTACAAAGAGTTGATTGCTTATTTCAAGGGTGAAACAGGGCTTGATGAAGCCGTTTCGCTGGTTAAACGCAATACTCGGCGGTTTGCAAAAAGACAGATGACCTGGTTTCGGCGGGATAAACGCATCGTATGGTTTGATGTTTGCACACATCCATGTATAGAAGACACAATTAATGATATAATGCTTTATATAAAAAGAAAGGGGTTTTAATATGCAAAAGTCAGTTATCGTTCTCCAGGATGTTTTTTTAAATCAGGTTCGTAAAGAACGCGTGATGGTAACGATTCATTTGACAAACGGCTACCAAATCAAAGGCACGGTAAAGGGGTTTGATAATTTCACGATTATCCTTGACAGTGACGGCAAACAGCTGATGATCTACAAGCACGCGGTTTCCACAATATCGCCTGCAAGAGCCGTATTCTTCACGTTCTCCGACAAACAGAAAGAATCGCCGGAAGAATAAAACATATGCAGATACTCGACAACTTAAAGATCAGCAGAGAAACTCAATCGCTTGTCAATGAAGCGGAGAGAACGATTTCGCATGTCTTTAAACCCATTGAAACAACAGCGGAAAACAATCAATACAAAGTCATTGATGCGTTTCGTGAGGAAAACATCAGCCAGCGGCATTTCGCACCCACCACAGGTTACGGCTATGCGGATGAAGGCAGACAGGCTCTGTGTGATGTATTTGCACGCATCGTCAAGGCGCAAAAGGCCGTATTAAGTCCGCATATCGCGTCTGGAACGCACGCAATATCGCTGGCGTTATATGCGGTACTTCGCCCGCTTGATACGCTGATCAGTGTGACCGGCCCTCCTTATGATACGCTGCAAAACGTAATCGGGAAAAAAAGCGCGGGTAATACCGGTTCGCTTATGGACTGGGCTGTCAACTATCAGCAGGTCAATATGCTGCCTACCGGCAGCATCGATTTGGCGCGCGTCGAGCGCGTTATCAAGTCGTGTGAGCGCCCTAAGGCGCTTTTTATTCAGCGCTCAAGAGGCTATGAGTGGCGAAAAGCGATATCTATGCTGGAAATGCGCGAATTTGTTCTTGCTATTAAACGCCAGTTTCCCGAAATCATTATTATTGTCGATAACTGCTATGGTGAGTTCTGTGAGCTTGAGGAACCCATCGAATGCGGTGTGGATCTGATTGCAGGCTCCATGATTAAGAATCCGGGCGGCGGGTTTGCACCCACGGGCGGATATATCGCCGGACGCGCCGACCTTATGGAGCTTGTCGAAAACAGGCTCACGTGCCCCGGGCTTGGTATGGAGGTCGGTTCTTACGAAGCGCCTTACCGCAGCTTTTTTCAGGGGCTCTTTATGGCGCCGCATGTGGTTGGACAAGCGCTAAAAGGCAGCGTCCTTTTTGCCAAGGTTTTTGAAACGCTCGGATACAAAGTGTTCCCAATGCATGATGACAAGCGAAGCGATATCACACAGTCGATTATGCTGGAAGACGAAAAGCTGCTGCTTGCCTATACGAGAGGCATACAAAAAGCCGCGGCTGTAGATAGCCGGGCTGTGCCGGTTCCTTGGGATATGCCGGGTTATGATGACCCGATTGTGATGGCGGCCGGCACGTTTGTGCAGGGCGCTTCCATTGAACTCAGCGCAGATGCGCCTGTAAAACCGCCGTATATCGTTTATGCACAGGGCGGCTTAACCTATACGCACATGAAGCTGGGGCTTATGATGGCACTTGAGGAAATGAATATCATCTGAACATGCGCAGTACGCCGATGACCTTGCCGAGTATGTCGATATTGCGTGTATAGATCGGTTCATAGTTGTCATTTTCGGGCTGAAGACGGACATGTCCGTTTTCCACAAAAAAACGTTTAACGGTGGCTTCGTCTTCAAGCAGTGCGACGACAATGTCACCGTTTTGTGCGTAATCCTGTTTTTGAGCAATGATCTTGTCTCTGTCGAATATACCGGCATTAACCATGCTGTCGCCGCAGACGTTTAGTATAAAAACGTCGTCACTGCCGAGCAGAGAATAGGGGAGAGAGAGGTATTCTTCTATGTTTTCTACGGCTGTTATCGGGCTGCCTGCTGCAACGCGGCCCACGACCGGCACGGGCACCATGCGCTGTTTTTGTGCGCTGCCGTCCAGTATCATGATCGTACGCGGTTTGGCAGGGTCTCTTGATATATAGCCCTTTCTTTCAAGCTTTGTGAGATGCGCATGCGCTGTCGATGTGGATTTTAAATCAAGCGCCAGACAAATATCGCGTACACACGGCGCGTAGCCGTTCTCATTGATATAATCCTTCAAGTATTCGAACACTTCGTTTTGCCGCCGTGTCAAATCTTCCATAGAAAACCTCACTTGTATTTTATAAAAAAAATATATCAAAACCGCGGCTGGATGTCAATGACAAATGCAAACAAATGTTCTTATTTGTCGTCAGGATTGAATATAACAGCTTCGGATGCCATTTTTCTGCGTGATTCATCAATGGCTGCATAGTGCTTTCGCGTGGTATTCACGTCTTTATGACCAAGTACATCTGCAACAAGATAAATATCTCCAGTTTGCTGATACAGCAGCGTACCGTATGTGCTGCGCAGCTTGTGCGGAGAGATGTTTTTGAGCGGGACGGCGAGCTTGGCGTACTTTTGAACAAGCATCTGCAATGCGCGAACACTCATTCGCTTGTTCTGGAGAGAAAGAAACAGGGGAGAGCTAAGACTATAATTTGCGGCACTTTTCCTTTGCTCCAGATATTGCTCTAAAGCGTGTGCTGTTTGTTCACTGAAATAAAGCAGCGTTTCATTGCCGCCTTTGCGAAGCACTTTGAATGAACGGCTTTCAAGGTCAATATCGCTGACATCCAAAGCACAGAGCTCGCTGATACGGATGCCGGTTGTAAGAAACAGCGTAAAAATTGCAAGATCGCGCAAACGTGTGCGTTGATGATAATCAAGCTGCTTGTCGGTCAGGCCGTCGCCGGTATCGATCACATGCAGCAGCTTTAAGGCTTCGTCCTGGTTAAGGCGCAATATTGGTTTTTCATGGATTTTAGGCGTCTTTATGCGTGTGGTGACGTTGTTCTCGAGCACTTCCTTGTTATAATAGTATTTAAAAAAGGCGCGCAAAGTGGATAGCTTGCGTGCAATTCCTTTTTCACCGTTTTCAACGGCTGTATCTTCTTTATAATATAAAGTCACATATTCAAGAAAACGTTCAATATCCGTTAAAGAAATGGCGTTCAAATCTGACGGCTGTATGCTTTTTACGTTTTTGCCAAGCTCATTTTCGAGAAAAGAAAAAAACAAACGCAAGTCATACGCATAATTGATACGTGTGAGCAGCAATGTATTCGGTTCGATGCCACGGAAATACTCCAAACAGAACTTAGGCAGTGTATCCAATACGCTGCGCAGTTTTTCCGTCTTTTGTACGTTAATTTCCGTTTTGCTGAGCTTAGACATGAAAAACACCTGCGAATGAATAAGTTGAGTCAATTATAGCTTATATGCGTAATTAAAGCAACAACTATGCGCAAAACTAGCCTTTTGCGCATAGTTGTATATATCCCTTTTTATGCTTTATTGTCTTTAATCGCTTTTCGAGCAAGCTCATCACAGATATTGTTATACTTATCGTCAGCGTGTCCCTTGACCTTTTTATATTTTACCTTATGATCCTGTGATGCTTGTAAAATCGCTTTCCAAAGATCCTGATTTTCCACAGGCTGTTTGGAAGCGTTTTTCCATCCGTTTGAAAGCCACTTATCGATCCAGCCGCGCTCGAACGCGTTATGGATGTATGCACTATCCGTATGTACGATGACGCTGCACGGTTCTTTGAGCGCTTTGAGCGCTTCCAGCACAGCACTCAGCTCCATACGGTTGTTTGTTGTTTCAGGCTCGTATCCGCTGATTCTTTTTTCTTTGCCCTTATAGATCAGGACAGCCGCCCAGCCGCCGGGCCCTGGATTATACGAGCATGCGCCGTCTGTATATATGATAACCTCTTTCATCATGATTTAGACATTTTCTGCGATTTTTCCGCGCATTTCACCACTGCATTCATCACAGCACCGCGAAGGCCGTCGTTCTCAAGCGATTTTACCGCTTCAATTGTGGTGCCGCCCGGTGAGCATACCGCATCCTTGAGCACACCCGGATGGCTACCGGTATCAAGTACCATTTTAGCGCTGCCCATCACTGTTTGTGCAGCAAGTTTTTGCGCCTGAGCGCGTGTCAGCCCGCAAAGCACGCCCGCATCAGCAAGCGCTTCGATAAACATAAACACATATGCAGGCCCGCTTCCGGATACGGCTGTAACTGCATCCATGTTTTTACATGGCGCATGGTCGATTTTACCAAGTGCTGAAAACAAGCTTTCCACAAATGCTGTTTCTTCGTCAGAGAGGTTGCTGGGTGATTCAAAAACGCTCATGCCCTCCCCTGCCAAAAGCGGTGTATTGGGCATAAGACGCAAAACCTTTTTGTCTTCGCCAACATGCGCTTTGATCATTTCTGCGCTCCATCCTGCCGCAATGGACACAATGGGCTTATAACCGATAATTGGATTTAATTCCTGCAGTACATCAGCAAGCACATTGGGCTTCACTGCGGTTATGATAATTTCAGCATGCGCACATAATTCTTCAAGACTCAATACAGCGACTACATCAAGCTCTTTTGACATTATTTGCGTCTTTTGCGTATCCACGTCATAAACATAAACCTGTTTAGCGGATACCACTGACTTTTGCATAGCGCCTTTGATGATTGCGCTCGCCATATTTCCTGCGCCCACAAACCCGAGCGTATATGTTTTCATTTTACCCTCCTGTTATTCCATGCTTTGTTAATCAGCCTTGCCCGTTGCTGCCGAACAAAATCTTCTATATAGATATAATGATTGTTTTTCTGTATTCCTCCTATTGACGTGACATGCCAAATTGTTTATAATATCGATTGTCTGCTGAAGGGGAGTGGCTCAATTGGTAGAGCATCGGTCTCCAAAACCGACGGTTGCGTGTTCGAGTCGCGTCTCCCCTGCCACGTCGGAGCAAAGTTCGCTTTGCTCCGTTTTTCATTTACAGAAAAACATCCGCACACTTCCTTGCTCCTCCTTAACCCACAAAGCCTAACGTCTTTGCGGGACCCTCATGTCCAAAGTTCACTTTGCTCCGTTTTTTATTTTCAGAAAAACATCCGCACACTCCCATTGCTCCTCTTAACCAAGAGGTTCATTAAACGCGTACATCTCCTTTGATTCCAATCCGCCCCGCATATTGTGTCAATACGGGTTTTACCTGTTCGTCCACAAAATCCTGCGTCTGTTTTGCGGCACATCCCGTAAACTTTAATGGATCAAGCAGATCATTAATATCCTGAGCCGTGAGCTCAAATGCCGGGTCATTCATGATCAGATCAAGCAGATTATTGCTTTGTCCGTGCAATTTAACGCGTTCTGCCGCAGCCATGGAATGCATGCGGATATGTTCGTGCAGATCCTGCCTGTCTCCCCCGCGTTTCACCGCTTCCATCAATATCGTTTCGGTGGCCATAAACGGAAGCTCCTGATTGATATGGTTTTTGATCACATTCTCATAAACGACAAGGCCGTCACTGATGTTGAGATAAAGATTAAGTATTGCATCAACAGCGAGGAAGCTCTGTGGGATCACGAGACGCTTGTTCGCTGAATCATCAAGCGTGCGCTCAAACCACTGTGTAGAAGCCGTGACAGCGGCGTTTAAGGGCATTGAAAGCACAAAACGACATAACGCCCCCATGCGTTCACTGCGCATCGGGTTGCGTTTATAAGCCATTGCGGATGATCCGATTTGCTTTTTCCCAAATGGCTCTTCCATCTCCTTTAAGTTTTGCAGTAAACGAAGATCGTTGCTGAATTTATACGCGCTCTGTGCAATAAGGGACAGCATATTGAGCACGATAGAATCAAATTTTCGTGGATATGTCTGGCCTGTCACAGCGTACGATGACGAAAAACCTGCCTTTTCACAGACGGCTTTGTCTAATGCTTTGACTTTTTCCGCATCACCGTCGAAAAGCGATAAAAAGCTCGCGCCCGTTCCCGTCGTGCCCTTCACGCCGCGCAGCTTAAAATCATCGAGTATATTTTTTATCTGCTGCAAATCCATGAGCAGATCCTGCATCCACAGCGTGGCGCGTTTTCCGACTGTGGTGAGCTGGGCAGGCTGAAAATGTGTAAACCCCAGTGTCGGCATATCCTTGTATTTAAGTGCAAAATGTGACAGATTCTCAATGACGCTGGCAAGCTTGTCCTCTACGAGCTTAAGAGCGCTGTGCATGACGATTAAATCGGTGTTATCACCCACAAAACAGCTTGTCGCTCCGAGATGGATGATGGGCCGCGCTTTGGGGCACTGCACGCCATAGGCGTGTACATGCGCCATCACATCGTGCCGCACGATCTTTTCCTGGGCCTCAGCCACATCGTAGTTGATGTCGTCCATATGCTGTCTCAGCTCAGTGATTTGTTCATCGGTGATTTCAAGCCCCATGGCCTTCTCGCTCTCCGCGAGCGCCACCCAAAGCTTGCGCCATGTTTTGAATTTGTTGTCGTCAGAGAAGACCTCAGCCATTTCTTTAGAGGCATACCGTGTGATTAATGGGTTTTCGTAAATATTCTTCATTCTAATACACCTTGTTATTGTTTTAAAAATTGTAATATATATCGGGCAAAATTGCCATAGCAAATTTTCTTAATGAGGCTTTGGGGATATTGACGACGCAGCATTGCCTCGGGAATCTTTTGAAAATCCGCAGTTGACTCAAGTCCCTTCGGCGTATGCTCAATGCCGCAAAAGTCCGATCCAAAGCCCACGTGATCCTCCCCTCCGCAATCCATCATATATTCGATATGATCCAAAATGTCCTCGATAGAGGCATATTTCCCCCGCAAGAATTCCGTATAAAAGTTGATGCCAATATAACCGCTTCGCTCAATAATCGCTTTGATCTGTTCTTTTTTCAGATTGCGTGCAGATGCATGCAACTCGTATACGCACGAATGCGTGGCACATGGTGCGTGCTCATAGAGTTCCAGCGCTTCCCAGAAGCCCTGTTCGTTGATATGTGATAAATCCAGCGCAATATTGAGTCGGTTAAGCTCTTCAATAGCTTTTGCCCCTTGCTGCTTTAGTCCGCCCTCAGCGAGGCTGCCGCTCGCGTATGCATTCTCTCTGTTCCACGTGAGGCTGAATAGTCGAACGCCTTTATCGTATACGTGTGATATATAATCATTTCGGCAGTCAATACTCTCACCGCCTTCAATGGCAAGAACAGCCTTGATTGAGTGTTTTAATTTCAGGCATGCCCTGTTTGCGCAATGTATAATGTCATTTGCGTTTTGTTTGATAAACGAATGGAAGTATTCGATTTGCTTTAAACCGGCATCAAGTTTTTCTTTGGTTCCAGGAGGAACCCAAACCGCAAATGTCTGCAATGCGATGCCGCCGCTTTTCATGCGTTCAAGGTCGGCATGGTTGTAAAGCCGGCCCTCTCTTTCTTCAACCACGTGGTAAGCAAGAAAATCCGAATGTGCATCCGCGATCTTGAACATATTAAAGCCCCCAATTCAAGTTTTCTGTCAAACTGAAAGAAGAGCCGAATTTTCGGCTCTTCCGTTTGTTTACTTTGCATAATCGATTGATCTGGTTTCTCTGATCACGTTGACCTTGATTTGGCCCGGATAGTCCAGATCCTTTTCGATCTTTTTCACGATGTCTTTGGCCATTAAATGCATGCCAGCATCGTCCACATCCTCAGGCTTGACCAATATGCGGACTTCACGTCCTGCCTGTATGGCGTAACACTTGTCGACGCCCGAGAACGAATTCGCGATCTCTTCCAAAGCTTCTAAGCGTTTTATGTAGTTTTCGAGAGTTTCCCTTCTTGCACCGGGACGTGCCGCTGAAATAGCGTCAGCTGACTGAACGAGTACCGCTTCCACGGTCTGCGCTTCGACGTCGCCATGATGTGCCTGTATACAGTGTATCACATCGCTGTTTTCCCGGTATTTCTTTGCCAGATCGGCACCGATCTGAATGTGAGGCCCTTCGACCTCATGGTCAACTGCCTTTCCGATATCGTGCAGAAGGCCGCCGCGCTTGGCAAGCTTTACATTGGCGCCAAGCTCTGCCGCCATCACTGCCGACAGATGTGCCACCTCTAACGAGTGTTTAAGCACATTCTGACCATAGCTTGTGCGGTATTTGAGCCGTCCAAGAAGCTTGATGATCTCGGGGTGCAGATTATGTATGCCGGTATCAAAAGCGGCCTGCTCTCCCGCGTCACGAATCTCCTTATCCACCTCTTTGCGCGCCTTTTTGACCATTTCTTCAATGCGCGCCGGATGTATTCTGCCATCGATGATGAGCTTTTCTAAGGCAATTCGCGCAACTTCTCTCCTGATGGGGTCAAAACCGGACAATATGACGGCCTCCGGTGTATCATCGATAATTAAATCGATACCAGTTGCCGTCTCAAGCGCACGTATATTGCGCCCTTCACGGCCAATGATCCTGCCCTTCATTTCGTCATTGGGCAGCGATACAACTGAAACGGTATTCTCCGCCACATGGTCAGCCGCATATTTCTGAATGGCATTGGCTATGATTTCTCGGGATTTCTTATCGGCCTCTTCTTTGGCCTTATACTCGATCTCCCGAACATAAACCGCCATGTCGCGTCTGGTTTCCTGCTCGACCTTTTCAAGCAGCAGCGATTTAGCTTCGTCAATCGTCATACTGGATATCTTCTCCAGTTGGACGACCTGATCGGAAAACACTTGATCGATGTCTTCCTTACGTTTGCTGACTTCCTTAAGCTTTTTGTTAATCTGTTCGTCTTTGGATTCCACGCTTGCCAGTTTTTTATCAAGCGTTTCCTCTCTTTGGGCTAACCTTCTCTCGATTCTTTGAATTTCGCTTCGTCTTTCTTTGGTTTCTCTATCGAATTCCGTTCTTAAGGTGTGGATTTCTTCTTTGGCTTCCAGTATCGTTTCCTTCTTGACAGCTTCGGCCTTTCTCTGAGCTTCAGCCACAAGCTTCTTAACGGATTCTTCTGCCCTGCCTACTTTTGCTTCAGCTACGTTCCTTCTGTAAATATAACCCACAAACGCACCGATAACAATTGTTACAAGAGGCAGAATGACATGCCAAATATCCACTTGAGTATGTCGCACCTCCTCTATTAAGTTTTAAAGCAAATATACCCCCATTTTTGAGTTCCCTTTGTATATCTGCTATTTGTTAATGCACTTCAATTATAATCTTATAATTCGTGTTACAAAATTATACTCGCCGTGCGTATAAGATTGCTAATAAGGAATTATCTATAAGAAGAAAATAATAGTAATATCTCATATTAGAACCATAACCAATTTTATTATCTGCGTAGAATTTTGTCAAGTCAGGATATACCCATGCCGCCACTTTCTTCGCCTTGCTTGCTTTTTCTGAAAGCCAGAACAGCAAGAAGGAAACAACCTGCAGCAATTATCGGGTAATAAAACTTAAATCCGGTCACCAGCGGCCATAGCATCACAATAACGCCGCATATCACATAACGCTTTATCTTTGTCTTGCTCAACGTGGTCTGTTTTATTTTTTCAAGCGTTATTAACGAAGCGTTCATCTCATTTTTAGAACGCTGCTCCGCTTCTTCTTCATCTGGCAGCATATTATGCTTAGCAGCCAATTTGAGAACTTCGGAGCCCGGTATCAAGGCGATGTCTTCAGTCATGCTCTCGCATAGTCTTTTAGCGTTTTCAGTGAATGCGCTTAGTGATACAAGAATCAGCGATTCGTTATTTCCGCGCAATACATCTAAAATATCAGATACATCAACATTTGAACGGGGATGATTATGAAAAGCATATACCTCTACGTTATCTTTTTTGGCTGTAAACCCTTTTTCCCATGGCTGAATATTATCAATACCATCCAAGATTTTATTCATATAATCTGAAAACTGCTCAAAAGTCATAAACGTCAGTGTCTCAAGCAGGCATTTTTCTTTTATGCGCTTTAAGTCTTTTTTTATGAACCGTTCCGTTCTTTTTTGATTAATTAAGAACAACACAAGGCTAACCGCAATCGTGAGAAATATGGAAATCAGTATTGAGACAGTAAAAGAACGGCTAAAAAAAAGCAGCAGCCAAAATAACATAAACGCAAGAAATAGCCTGAATATGACAAAATCAATTGTTCGCGCCACGATCGAGCGCCCGCCATTCATTTGTTTTCGATAGTACCGCAGCATTCTGGCATCCATGTATAACGCCTCCTTCATAACCATTGTTGCCACATGATATTTATTGTATACTTGCACAACTTGTTATAAATTTTGGGCTAGTGTATAATACTAAAAGGTGAAAGGTGCCGATATGCGCGATTTTACGGAGTTTTCTCATCTCGAAACAGAACATTTAGGTATGAAGCCAAACAGGATTGGTCTTTTGGGCGGCACATTTAACCCTGTCCACAACGGTCATCTCAAAATGGCTTATATTGCGCTATATGAGTTTGGACTCGGAGAAATCGCATTTTTGCCGCTTGGCATGCCGCCGCATAAGCGCGATGATTTTGTCGCAGATGTCCACCACCGCCTTGAGATGATTAAAATAGCAATTGCTGAAGAGAAACGGTTTACTTTAAGCACAATTGAGACAGATAGAAAAGGATATACATATACCGTTGATACATTAGAACTGTTGTCACGGAGCCAAAAGCAAACGGCATATTATTATATTATAGGCGCGGATACATTGTTTGAGTTGGAAAACTGGAGAAATTACGAACGTGTCTTTGTATTGACGGATTTTATTTGTATTCTTCGCCCGGGTCAAGACCATATGAAAGTAAGGCAGCATGCGGACATACTCAATGATCGCTTCGGGTATAAAATTCACATCGCAAATGAATGCGGGCCAAATATTTCATCTTCACAGATACGCAAGCAGATTGCCGCCAACAAACTCACAGACGGACTTGTCCCTCGAAAAGTGGCGCAATACATTGTTCAAAACCGGATATATAATCAAGGGGTTTAAATGCTGGACGAATCAACATTAATTTGTTATCTTAAAGAAAATATTGACCAAAAGCGGCTCACCCATTCTCTGGCGACTGCCGAGGAAGCTGTCAAGCTTGCGAAGTTCTATGGAGCTGATATCGAAAAAGCGCATGTCGCCGGTTTGCTCCATGACGTGGCAAAAGGCAAATGCCAATATGGGCTCAAGAAATACGCAGATCAATACGGCATTGATATCGATGATATTGAATTGAAAAATGTCGAATTGATTCACGGAAAGCTCGGAGCGGCGATGGTTAAAGAGCATTTGGATATTAACGATGAAGATATACTCTCTGCAATTCGATGGCATACGACAGGACGAGCCGAAATGTCTCTGCTGGAAAAAATCATCTATTTAGCTGATCTTATCGAGCCAGGACGGAAATTTGAGGGTATTGAAACCATTAGGCAAGTTGCTTATCGGGATATTGATAAAGCGATGCTTTTGGCACTTAAACAGGTCATGTGTTTTGTGAGGAGCAAGGGCTTTGCTCTGCACCCAAATAGCGTTGAGGCTTATAATTATTTTAATAAGGAGGAAGAAAATTAATTTGATGCATCAATTCAATGACGACGTTCTGGATATTTCCAGACAATTGTTTCTGAAAAAAGCAGAGGATGTCATGGCACTGCACGTATCACATCTTACAATCGTGGCGGACTATTTTATACTCGCCAGCGGCCGGTCAGATGTTCATGTCAGGTCTCTTTGCGATGACGTTGAGAAATTCATGAAGGAAAAAGGAAAAGAGCGGCTTCGAAAAGAAGGCTATCGCGAAGGAAGATGGATTGTCCTTGACTACGGCGATATATTGGTTCATATCTTCCATAAACATGAACGTGAGTTTTACGGGCTTGAGCGGCTTTGGGTGGATGGAGACAATTACGTAAAAATGACCGAAGATGATATCAAGCCGAAACAATAAGACAACGAATTTAACCCTGTATGGATATAGGCACACAGCTCTGAGACTATGTGCCTTTTTAAATGCCTCTTTTGTGTTAAAACAGTAATATAAAAACTTAAAATACACGACGTGCGCATATAAAATTTCGTGTCCAATAAGATGAATTCATGATGTTTGAGCATATGCGAACCTGATCATCGCTCGACCCTGCATCAATCATCTTGCCGCCGCCCATATAGATGCCCACATGGCCTCTGAAACAGATGATGTCTCCCCTCACCATATCCGACATGCTAGTGACTTTTGGCAGGCTGCAGTTTGCCCATCCTCTGGACGTCATATATTTGATTCGATAGCCTGCTGCATTAAGGCAGTAGTAAACGAAACCGGAGCAGTCAAACTCGTTGGGCCCCTTCCCCGCTCGTGTGTATTCACAACCAAGTTTAGATTTCGCAATTTCGATAAGCTTATCAACGGATGCTTCGTCGGGATTGCCCACTGCAATAACGCTGCCGCCGCCGGAGCCCCCGCCACCGGAGCTTCCGGAACTGCTGCTTGTCGTTTTAGCCGGCCTGGCTTCCTCTGAATAAAGAATTTCTCTCGTGTATTCACCCACATTGCCGTCGACAGACAGACCGTTGCGTTTTTGAAAGCTCTTTACAGCCGCTTCTGTATCTGTACCAAAATAACCGGTATGACTTGCTTTTAAGTAATTGAGTTCCTGCAAGCGCTCCTGCATGGCCACTACATCGTTGCCTCTGTCACCAATCTTGACCGTGTATGGCAGCGCTTCTTCTGAAAACAAAGCGGCAAGTGTATTTTCACCAAGCAGCCCGTCCACCTGAAGGTTGTTTTTTCTCTGAAAGAGCTGAAGTGCAAATTTCGTTCCTCTTCCATAAAAATCTGTCGGCTCATCCGGGTCCATGAAATCGAGCTCCATAAGCCGCTCCTGAACCTCTATAATACGCGGGTCATGAACACCGGGCACCAACTCAACTTCATCAGGTGCGGTTGTGGGAATAGGTGTCATCTCCGGCGCAGCCGTTGCCAAAGACTCTGCAAAACTTTGAGTATCTGACAGGCTGATTTGTTCGTCTTCAACTAAAGCGAGTTCAGTTCCCTGTATATCAGTTGAAACGTTGTTTTGCGCACTTGGCGTATCATCGGCAAACGCGATTCCGTCATTTACGGAAGCCAGCGCTTCGTCATGCGGCATGGGAAGCACGATTCCCAAGACAATTGCGGCGATAAGTATAAAACTGCAACTTGCGATAATAATCTGCTTTTTCTGCCACCATTTTTTTGATTTGTTTTGCGTTTTGCTCCGCATAACCGGAACAATCACAGAACTTTTTTTAGAATAGCCGGTATTCTTTTTACTAGATATGAATTGAGAAAACAAAAATCGAGTTCGATTAATAATCCGTCCAAAAAACCCGCTCAGGCTGTTTACCATTTTTACGCAATACTTCGACATATTTGCGAGAATATTCTTCATAATAAACCTCTTACGATTACATTTATATGTAAAGATAACGTAATATTCCCGTAACTATTTAATAATATTATACGCAGAAATTAAAAATATGCAACCTTTTTTGTATATCAGTGGTTATATTTGGTCGCGATATCTCTCCATCATCTCTTTAAATATCTCAGCTGATGTCGGCGGTGTATAGGTAATGGCGTTGGCACCGGCTTCAATTGTTCTTTCTATGGACTCATTTGTCGGCCCTCCGGTGGCGATGATAGGGACTTCGGGATATTTTTTGCGTATGGACTTTACAATATGCGGCGATTGGGATGCCCCCGACACATTGATGATGGATGCGCCGGATTTAAGCCTTTCTCCCACATCTTCGACTTCCGATACCACCGTCACAACAATAGGAATATCAATACGGTTTTTGAGCCTGAGCAGCACCTCGTTAGAGGTTGGTGCATTGACAACCACCCCGATCGCTCCCTGAAACTCCGCGTCCATTGCGAGATTAACCACGCGTTTTCCTGTTGTGGTCCCTCCGCCCACGCCGCAGAATACTGGTATATCCGATACAGTGATAATGGCATGTGTGATGAGCGGCTGAGGCGTAAAAGGATAGACGGCAATGACCGCATTGGCGTTGCAGTTTTTTATCAACGCCACATCTGTTGTAAAGAGAAGCGATTTAAGGGTTTTGCCGAAAATTCGGATTCCGCTGACCTCGTTAATAATTTCCGGTACGCGAACCATGTGTTTTCTCAGATTTCCATGAATCTCAGGGACGAACTGGCTCATAAAAAAATCTCCTTATAAGGATATACAAAGCTCACTAAAGGCGTTCACTGACGAATCTGCTTAAAATACCGTTCTTTTTATTCAAGTTGATATTCACCAAGGCAATATTTTTATGAAACAATTATTACCATGACATGGGTATGGTATATTTCGATATCCGTATCAATAAACCTTTTTTAAAGAAGCCAAGTTGCGAAATATTTTACAAGTATTTAAGCACATTTTGATATTGCTAACATTTAAAATTCTCAAATATTAGAGGAGATCTGTTTTAGGTATTCATTAGCCATCTCCTTGGTGAAACAGGCGAAGCTGACATGTTCTATTCTTGTATCCGCTTGGAGGAACTTTTTCACGGTATCAATTGCGATTGTCGCGGCTTCTTTTTTAGGATATCCATATACACCTGTGCTGATGGCAGGAAATGCAATTGTTTTTATGTCGTTTTCCGAGGCAATTTTCAGTGCATTCTCATAACATGCGCACAGCAGAGCTGCTTCTCCATTTCTACCGCCTCGCCACACAGGCCCCACAGTATGGATAACATAGCGGCACGGAAGCTGATATCCTTTTGTGAGCTTGGCTTGCCCCGTCTCACATCCACCTAAAGCTCTGCAAGCCGTAAGCAGTTCCGGTCCAGCCGCACGATGAATCGCTCCGTCTACGCCTCCTCCGCCCAAAAGAGAATTATTAGCGGCATTCACAATCGCATCCACATGCATCTTTGTGATATCACCATGGATCACTTCTATTCGCTCCATTGTAAAAACTCCTTTTCCTCAACTCATGTAATAATCGGCTGCAATTGGTTGCTGACAGGCCTCTACTTGTTTATAATAATGATACATACATTTTTGGAGGTAAACAATGGCGTGTAACAACAAAGTTCAATGTACATGCACCTATACATCCTGCTCCCGTCATGGCAAGTGCTGCGAATGCATCGATTATCATAGGCGGCTCGGCGAGGCCCCCGGCTGCCTTTTTTCTAAGGAAGGCGAAAAAACATATGACCGCAGCATCGGAATGCTATACAAAGACAGCCAAAGCGGCAGAAGATAGAAACAAGACCGGCTCACTGCCGGTCTTCAGACTAATGACAAACACTTCATTTTCAGGAGAAGATGGTGCCTTGCTTGTTTAACAGATAGAGGATTGCCGTGAGACGTCATCATCCTTTTTCTTCAAAGGCTTCTTCTCATGCTCTTCACGGTCTTTTTCAATGTCATTGTCCAGATCTTTCATATATCCCTTGGTTGTTTGTGTCACATAAGCTTTGGTATACTTGGGACGTCAACTATTTTGTAGACAATTTGCTAAGCTACCCTGTCTGCCCTCTCTGATTTCTCCGCTTTCAATGATTTGAGATATTCCTTCGGCGACATATAACCGAGTCTTTTCTGAATTCTCTTCACATTGTAGAAGCAATATATATACTCAAACACTGCCGCCCGCA